>OLSD01000009.1_pt1 | contig 253925 bp, 233 predicted proteins | sample 1672211 | NCBI WGS metagenome assembly OLSD01 (sample SAMEA3136659, study PRJEB25190) | human gut metagenome | reverse complement strand
TCCATTCACCACAAATGAGCCGCAGTCATATGTATTAGGTGGGAGAAACCACCCTCTACATAGTAACTCTTGTCTGCGGCTTTTGTTTACCTTAAGCACGCGCCCGTTCAGTTCGCACAGCGGGCCTTCTACAAAGCGTATCTTTGTCCCTTCCTTTATTACCTTTGTCGGCTCTATCGTGCCATCGTGCCGCCGTATCCACTCAACAAAGTCCAAATCGGCACCACGCAAGCGATATTCGCCGTCATCATACTGCAGCAGCTTTATGGCATTTTGCAGCGTGTTTATCGAGCGTACGTCAAGCTCTTTTTCGTCCGTTTCAAAGAACACATAGCCGGGCAGAAGGCGCAGTTCTTTTTCAACCAGCTTTCCTCCGCTCGGCTTAAACTTTTTTATTTTCGGAACCAGCGTAGCGTAACCGCGCCGCTTAAGGCGGGACTCTATGCCCGCTTCAAAACCGGTTCTGCAAAAAACACAATATACTCCCGTCAAGATCCCCCACTCCGTCGGTAGTTTTATTTTACTATTCGATTATACCTAATTCTTTCAGTTTTTGCAAAAAAACTTTTGTATCGGCCTCAGCCGTTGCTGTATCAACATCATATTCCGCGGCAAGCATGGCCGCAAGCGCGCTTTCGTTTTCCGCCTTTTCAAGCGCATCCCACAGGAACTCTCCCGTTTCGTTCAGCGTTATAAGCCCCTTTATTTCAAGCGATGCATCCCCTACGGGTACCAGTATGATATCGCCCGCAATGTTTCGCTTAATAAGCCGTTTCAGTATTTTCATTTGCTTTCCTCCTCCAATGTAAGCCGAACCGTTTCGTGCGTCATGCGGCACACATATTCCGGCTTAACGTTAAAATGCCCCGTTTCCGTTACGCACATGGCGGCGCAGGCATGGCACGCATGCTTATATCCGCATACGGCGCACTCCGCCGGCAGGCGTATTTCGGCAGTCGCCGCCTTTGTAGCTTCCCATGCCTTTATGAACCCCAGCTCCTTCACGTTTGCCACAGGTTCTGTCATCATGCCGCATGGGGTCATTACGCCCTGCCAGTTTATCCAGAATGCGCTCCTGCCCGCGCGGCACATTATGCCTTCGCCCGGGGTGCCTTCGCAGTCCGTATTCTCGCTCACGCTTATGCCGCGGCGCATGGCCTCCGCCCGCGCACGGAACTGCTCTTCGCTAAAGCGCATTCTGTCCCACATAACGCTGTACTTCGCCGCCTCCTCCGCGCTGAAACGGTCGTTCTCGCCAACCATGGCTGTGTCGCGCCGTATGGGCGGGAACATATACGTTGCAAGCTGCATGGGCGTGCCGAGCGATTCGGCAATTTCATAAATGCGCTGCATGTCCGCCGCGTTATACTGCGTAAGCGATACGTTCAACTTCACGCCGATGCCTATATCCTTCAGCGCGCGTATGTTAGCAAGCACCCTATCGAACGCATTGCTGCCGCAAAGCCGCTCGTATGCTTCCCCGCTTGCGCCGTAAAGGGTTATGTTGAACCTGAACGGCGGCTCATGGCGGAAAAAGTCCAGCATGTCCTTATCTATAAGTGAAGCGTTGCTGTTTATGCTCACCATAAGGCCCATCTTTTTCAGCTCGCTCAGAATATATCTAAAATCCGGCCTTATCAGCGGCTCCCCGCCCGTAAGCAGCAGGAACAGCATACCCTCGCTGCGCGCCGTTTCCGCAATGCTCAGCCATTCGTCCGCGCTCAGCTCCGCGCCGCGCCGCTTCTGCTCCGCCTCGCTCAGGTGAACATAGCACATTTTGCAGTTGAAATTACACCGCGGCGTAAGCTCAAAATTGCCCGCAAGCGGCGTTCCCGCCCGGCAGGCCTTTGCATGAAGATATGATGATAGGCGCGGTTCCGCGCTGTTATTTTCCATTTTATCCCCCAAACAATTCGTTTTGCAGCAGCCGCACCGCCCCTTTGTCAGCGCGGCAGCTAAGCCGATATACATCCGCACGCTGCACCAGCCCAGCTACCAAATCCGTCATATGTATTGCCGACTCCGCATCCCATTGATAATATGAGCATTGGCTCAGCACAGCGGCAAAGGCCTCCTTTGCCCCGGCGCGGCGCAGCGTATTTTCGCCCGATTGTTCAAGCAGCACTATAGCCCTGAGCGGCGCGGTGACGTTTTTGCATATGCCGGACGTGCCGGAATAGAACACGCCGTTTGCGGTAAGGTCATCCGTGCGGATGAGCGTCCTGTCCCCGTTTATAACATCCGCACCGGCATACTGCTGCCACAGCGCGGCCTGCGTGCTTTTGCCTATGCCGCTCGGCCCGCTGAAAAGCACCGCTGCCCCGCTTTGCGTCAGCACATAGGACGAATGCAGCACAAGCTGCCCAAAGCCCGCCAGAATATCGAACATATCGGCGGATTCAAGTATTGCCTGTGAATACATGGTGCTGCGGTAGCCTTCGCCGAACACAAGGCGCGTTTGCCCCTGCGTGCGCACGGCATACGAAAACTGCGCCGCACCGTATACCCTGAGCGTATGCAGCGCCTCCCCTTCGCGCCAGCGGCTCACCGGGCCGTTTTTCACGGCATGGTCGGGCACAGGCGGCGGGGTTGGGCTGTATTCCACGGATATGACATGGTTCGTTTCCACGCCGTCCTCCGCATGGAAGCGGGCGCTGGCCTTGGATACCGTCCATGCGTCCTGCCCGCGCACTTCAAGCGTTACCCCGCCGAAGGTGAAGCGTTCAGTGTTCATATGTGGCGAACATCAGCTTGCTGTATTCGGTTGAGTAGTGTCCGGCGTAGCAGGTTGAGCTTTGCCCTGCGGCAAGGCCGTTCACGCTCACGCGGTAAGTTATGCCGCCAAGGTACAGCTCGCCATACGCCACCTTATAGTATACATAAACCTGCCCCATGTCCTTACCGGAAATGTTCTTTACGGTGATTGCCGTATCCTGCGTGGTTATCTCCAGCGCGTCAGCATTCATGCCCGGCTCGGTATCGAACGCGGCATACATAGTTACCAAGGCCGTGTATCCGTCCGTGCTTTCGGGCATGGGCTGGCGGCTGAGCTCGAGAAGCTGAACAGTTGCGCCTACAGGAAGCGTTGTAAGGTCGAATTCATATTTATTTTCGGCATTGCTCAACTCTATATGCGCATACTGAACAGCCTTGTCCCCGTTGTTTTTGACCTGTATCCCAAGCACGCCCGATACCGTTTCATCCGTGCCATCCTCAACATACAATCCGGCATAGCTTATGTATTTCTCTATCGTAAGGCCATTGCCTATGTCCATACCGCCGTTGGGCACGTCCAAATTTTCCGTAATAGCAGGCGTTTGCTTCGGGCCTTCATCCGCGGCAGCGCCGGTATTGCTCGGCGTATCATCACCTATCTGCACCACTTGCTCGCCAAACTCGTCCGCATCGTTTGCGCATGCGCATGCCAACACCATTGCGCACACAATGACCGTTATTAGAATCATTCGTTTTAAAGAAAGCATATTTGTTTTTTTCATAACCTCTGCTCCTCTTTTAAATTCTGTTGTGTCTATCAAAATGCCCTACCCTGTCCGGGTAGGGCATATACTCTTAAGAAGAAAACACTACGCTACCTGGCGCAGGAGGCTGATAGCAAACTTCCTTATCGTCAGGACCGGGAGTATAATAACATCCTGTCTGCTTATCCGCAAAGTATGTTCCTCCAAGTTCTTTATCAGTCACAGGACATACATTATTGATATGATTGGATATCACATCACACGTCGCTATGCTCGTGCTCAGTTCAAAGCTTTCGAAGTACAATTCGGGCTTAACATATTGTTTTTTCATGTTCTTCACCCCTTTCCTTAAAACCAACCTTTGAACCAATTCCATACGTCGCGTATGCTTTCCGGACGCTTCTGCACGGTAAGCCGCGCGATGATGGCCTCACTCTCGGTGCCTTCCGCATTGATAGCAGTCACGCTGAAGTCCGCAGTCTCCTGAGCCACCATGCTGTAAGTGAACTCCCTGTAAGTCATGCGCTTAGCGTAACGGCCAAAGCCCACGCGCTCGGTACGGGTGCGGTAACTCCTTATGGTCTGGCCGTCCACGGTTATGGCTTCCACATCTTCGGAAGTTTTAACGGTAAGCGTGGCCTTCCTGCCCTGCATAACATTCCTGCTCCAGCTCGCTTCGAACCTATCCGGCTCAAAAGTCTCTTCAGGCTCCGGCTCGGGTTCGGGCTCGGGATCCTTTATGCCCATCATGCTCAGCAGCATTGCAGGCGCCTGCTCAACAACTTCGTTGTCCACTATCGCAACAGCCTGCGTGTTTGCAGTGGGTTGCTGCTTATACGTTATCTTAATATTCGTCAGCGACAGAATATTATTCCCGATATTGGCAACAACGATGGTGTTTGACTCCCCAGCAGTACCACTACCCCACGTTACACGGTGCGTAATGGTATAGTACATCTCAGTCGCTGTCGCTATCGGTGTTTCGGTGCCGTCAGCATTTACCTTCGCAGTAGCTCCGCCATTGGGTGACTTCGCTGCCAGCTGTATGGACGCTATATTGCTCGGGTCAGCCACGCTCAGCTTAAAGGCTATGGCCTGACCATTCGCAAGATAAACCTCGTTATTCGGGCCAAAGTTTGTATAGTCTGTCAACTCAGCTGCAGCTTTGCCGTCAACGAACACTATTGCCGCATCCTTGTCAACCCTCAGTTTACCTGCATCGATAAGAAGATTGCGCAGCTCGATTATCTCAGGCCAGCCTTCGCCGTCAGCCTTGTAAGCATCGCCTATCTCGCCATCGGGATTCTTACCGGCGGGATCATAGATGCGCACGGCGTCAAGATAGAAATCATAGCTGCCTTTGCCCGCATGGTCACGCGCGCTGGAATACTTAGGCGTTATAACAACAGTGTAAGTGCCATACTCAAGCCCCTGACCGCGGATAACGGGTATCTGATACAGCGCGTTGTTCGTATCCTTAGTAACCGCCCATTTATAGTTTCTGGAGTAGGTAACGTCACCACTATTCACAGGTGTGCCGTCAAGCACAGCGCCGTCAGGCAACGTATCTACCTTCTCCTTAGTGACGTGCCACTTGCCATCTTCACCCTTAGTCCAAGTGTACTTATTATAGCCGTCATCAGTACGCGTGTAGCCGTAGTAAGTATCGACTATCCACTTGTGAGCGGCTTCTCGGGTGGCCGCGTTGCCGTTGTACACGTCCACAAGTATAGTTCCCGTGGTGTTGCTGGTCAGCGAGATAAGGTCAAAGCCCGTACCCGTGAACGTGAACGTTGCGGTAGGTGGATTGTCGTTGGTAGTTCTGTTGACAGTCACTTTCCGTGCGCTGCCGAGCGAATATTCTGTGCAAGCAGTATACGCACTATCGAAACCATAGACATTGTTGGCGTCGTATGCGCTAAGGCTGAACTTGCCCGGACGGTCTTCCTGCTGGGTTATGCCATTCGGTTCTTTACCAACAGTTTCCCACTTACCATTAAACTTTACGAAGCTGTCCTCGTAATAGATGTTCGCCGCGGGTATTACGGTAACGGTGGAGTAGTAATACTTACCGTCGCTGGCATTCGCCGCATATGCAAACTTATCAACGCCGCCCATCGTCATGCCGCTGGGCGTGTAGCGCACTTTACTACCGTTTACGGTAGCTGTGCCGAAGCTGCCCTTGTGTGTGTCGCCGAAGCCAGCGGCTATCTCATTCGTACTCGTAGTGCTGGTAATCGCACTCACATCACCAACGCCAGCTACGGCCGCGCCTTCGCCAAGCAGGTCGTTGGCAAGCACGCTTATGTCCACAGGCAGACCAAAGTCTATTACCACGCTGTCCGGCACGGCGCTTACTTTATACTCCACCGCAAACCATACAATTGTATGCGTATAGTCGTTATTGCCACTGTTTACGTTGTTAGAATCCACCTCATTCGTCGGGGCAGTAGTACCTGTCGTACCATAATCCGCAACATACGTGGTAGCGGCAACTTTTGCACCCTTAGCTATAGTCCATGAGCCGCCGCCCGTTCCGGAGTTGACTCTTATGGTATACCCTGCCGCTGCATCATACAGTTCATATCCCGTTGGAAGTGCGTCTTTTGCGACAACGTTAGCTGCTATATCCGTTCCGCTGTTCAGCAGTACTTTGCTATATACAACGGGCTGAGTCAACCGATACGCCTCGGCAAACGGCACAACTGTTCCGTTTGAACTAATGGGGTTCCCATTAACATCCACCAGATAGAACGCATAGCTTACGGTCGCGCTCTTCCACGGCATTTCAGGGGAAACGGTATCCTTATGCGCATCGTGATCCAGATAGTTCTTATAGTTAAGAACCGCGGATTCATTGGTCGGGTAGCTGCCCGCCGAGCGCGTGCCTTCCATGGAGCCGGTCAGGTAGACATAATAGGTAAGTACCTTCTCGTCCTCCGTTATGTCGTTCACGTTCCAAGTAAACGTCTCATTCTTGAGATCATAGGTGAAGTTCACGGCGTTTATCTTGTCATCGTACAGGATATTCTCGTCAGCACCCTTTAGGCTGCTATAAGCTTGCTTCCCGTTTTCGCTGAACCCTACTGTTTCTACAACGCTAGGCGTGTTGCTCTTGCGCGTGCCAATCTTGTCCTTAGCAATGGTACCAGCATCCACATCACTCTGCTTATATAGCGGGTAAACGCTTACAGTGATGGTGGGGTTAATCGTGCCGCTGCCATCTTTGGTATCAAACGGTGTAAGCTTCAGGTCATACTCGCTGCCCATCTTATCGGTGAATACCGCACCATAGCCCGCCTTCTTTATGTCGCTGGCTATCTGAGTGAATGCCCTATTCAGCCCAGCTGCTGTATTTACATTATAATAGTAGTTTGTGGTGTCCGTAGCTATCTTCTGCAGGACGTTCTCCATCGTTGCAACTTCTATCTCTTTGTCAGGTGCAAGGCAGAAACCTATGGAGTACATCTTTGCACCAAGGCCATCGACTGTCTTCATATACTGCGGGTTACTAGTAGCAAGCGTTTTATCAATAACAGTATACTGTTGCCTGACATCGCCCTTTATAGCCTCAGCCCACCAATGCTTGTTGTTATCTCCATTGTAAAACTGTTTATTATTGGCGGCATTGTTATTTGTGCCTGTCAGCCAATCATTCCAGCCTACTTGTACTGAACGACCGCTTATATTATTGTACTGGAACGGCGCACCGTCTGACATGAACACTACATACAGGTCTCGTTCTTCTCCGTTTGCCTCATTCTGCGCGTTTATTGCACTACCAAGCAAATAGCTATAATAGAACGCCGCATCATAGTTTGTGCCGCTATGAGTTTGTATGCTATTCACCAACTTAGTACGCGCTGCTGCAGAATTATAATCTGATGCCTTAACAAATGCACCAGCAGTATAATCTTTCGTACCCGTAAATACACTCGCATTATCGTTCGCGCCATCGCTTATCGCGCCATCGGTAATTATATCTACTCCATCATCCAGATGAATAGGGCTGGTTTCCTCAGTTGTATTACTATTTGTTACTACCCTATACCCATTAAAGTCCGCTATCGCTATGCGAATATCGGGGATAGTATTATTAGCGTTAGGCGCATTGAATGTGGCAAGCATGTTCGCTACGGATTGACGAAGAATATATATACGCGATCTCTGATTGTCTTCGCCTACATCAACGCCACTGACATCATATTTCATCGAACTGGACGTATCCAGCATCAATATGACGTCCACGCCCTTTTCCATGGGTACGCCGGTGGTGGAAAGCTCTATCTTCGCCACGCCGGTGTTCTGGAAGTCCACGCCGGTTCCGCTCTTTCCCACGCGAACGGAACCCGGGTCGGGATACTCGGGGTAGTCGCTCAGCTGCGTTTTGTCGTATACGGTTATAATGTAGGTTACATGGCCTACCTTGACCGTGGCTGTACCCGCCCTGAGACCCTTGAAACTTACATTGGTTGAAGCAGGAGTGGTAGTGCCGTCGCTGGTTTTTTCATACAAATTATTCTGCGTTGCACCTTTTTTCCCGCTGGCAAGTGTTATATAATCCTTACCATCATAATAAGCAATTCTATATCTATTATTTTTATTGTTATCATCGTTATCATCCTTATAGTATCTGTAATAAACCGGATAATATGTGCCGTTCTCATTGTGGTAATAGCTTGACAGCGTCCATTCTGTTGAGTTGTTAAGCTTATTATCTTCATTGATTGTCAGCGACTTATTACCTACATATGTCGGTTCACTAACCTGCTCATTCGTAGCAATTACAGTAACGTTAACAAGGCCTTCGCCGTCGACTATCTCATAATCGGGATAATATCCGTCTATCTGATTAGGATCCTTATAAGTACCACCGACAGCAACCCTGCGCGTCCTTGTTTCTTCAACCGCTTCAGTCGTGCCTTCGCTGGTCAGCTTGTAGATGTAGAAGGTGGCCTGATTGTCGTCATTATAGGCGTTTATCAGAGTTCGTGTTTTATTGTAGTTGAACTTAAAGTCTCCCTTTACGAAATAAAACGCATCCTCGCTTCCGGCAACATCAAATTCAGTGCCATTGCCAAACCCTATGTCTGCACTCTTGTCACTTGTTTTGGTAATTGTTATGTTCTGCGTTTCATTACCAATAAGCCATCTATTCCTGCTCGCCTTAAATGTCCATTCGTACCCAATATACTCTTTGCCGGTTATTTCATCAGGTCCGGCAACAGTCGTCGCAACAACGGCGAAGCCTTTACGTGTTGTATCTCCGCTTGTTCCGCTCGTTTCAGTGGGAACCATGAAGCTTTGAGTTCCACCTTTTTTCCCATCATATATCAGAAGATACTGTTTCCCGTCCTCAATATCACTCGTACTCGTCACCCTTGTATAGGTGCGTTCGGTTTTTACGGCGCTGGAATTGGTAACGGTAAGCTGAACGGAAGCGGAGTTACCAACTCCGTCAGTCGCGGTTATGGTCGTTGTTCCGGCTTTGAGCAGCGTAACAGTGCCGTTGTTGTCAACGGTGGCAACGGTTTCTTCGCTGCTACTCCAAGTTACAGTTCCGGTGAAGTTCTGCGTGGACAGCGTGAGTTCTGCGTTCTTTGCTTTATCAACACTGCAGGTGCTTACAGGTTTGCCATCTATCACTATCGCGGGTACATCCGCAACGGTAGTGAGGGTTATGGTTGCGGGAGATTCTACGATGCTGGTATCAGGACTATATCCACTTTCGTGCTTATAGTGGTTAGTAACACCTATGCATTTCAGGTTGTGTATACCGTTCGCACTATAGCGTGAAACTTCGACCCTGTCGCCATATATCTGAAATACAGTCATGGTCAAAGTATTATCCGCGCTATTCCGATTTTCATAATAACCCGTGAAACCGGCGTTCATATATGTGAACTTGAGTGTTTCCGTCTTAAAATTAGTCTGGCTGCTCTGTGCAATGTTTATACTGCTGCCCTTGGCAAGGTACACACAGCTACCGCCAAGATAGTCATCCCAGCCATTTGAATGGTCGTGACCATACATGAATATTATGTTCAGACCGTTATTACCGGCAGTATTCAGCACATCGAAGATAAGATTTGCATACATACAATCTCCATCATTTCTAGTGCGCATTGAATAATGCAGCGGCAGGTGGGATACGACAAATATAGGCTTGTCGTATTTTTCAGCAGTCTTTGCATCAAGATAAGTCTTTAAATTAGCAGCAGTCTGCTTGACAATAGCCTCAGCGGACATTCCAGAGTATGAAGTGCTGGAATGGCTGGCATTGCTCGCCCACATATAGTCATCTTCATTGATGACGTATACGCCGTATGCATTCGTATCGTGCGCACCGCTTTTTGAAAGGCCATTCTTGTTAGGATCAGGTGTCACCTGATCATGGTTGCCCTGAACATAGACTTCATTAAGATCGAAGCCATATATACTTTTTACAGCATTCTTAAGATAATCAAGATGAGTTTTTAACGTATTAGCATTTGTGCTATAGCCATAGCTATAGTCACCTGCGCATATAAAACCATCAGCGTTCGTTATTCCGTTATTCTTTATAACGTTTAGAATATTCTTTACAATTTGGGCTCCGCCTTCATCGTCACCCTGTCCGTTTGTGCCAGGATATTGGAAGTCAGAACAGGCTATTACGGTTGTAACGCCATTCGCTTGCGCAGCCACCTCGTTCACGGGAGCGATGGTGATTTCCTCCGTGGGCTCGCCCTGCGTGGACTCTACCGTGGCCGCGGGGTTCTCGGGCGTAGGCTCGGGAACTTCGGTGACTTCGGGAGTCTCCGTCTCGGTCGGCGCGGTGGGTTCAGCCGATTCCGTCGGTTGCTCTGTTTCCGTAAGCTTAGGCGTGGTATCCACGTCCATTGCTCCCCACCCTCCTGCCATTGCTGACGCGGGCAGCATACCTGCCACCATTATCAGCGCAAGCAGCACGGAAAACAGCTTCTTGAACACTTGATTTCTCATATGTTTCCTTCCTCCTAAAAATTTCGGTTTTATACCGCATAATTTTAGTACTGACTATACGCAATATATTGTATCCCTTAACGAAAGAAAAAGCAAGAGAGGAAACGAAAAACGGTGAATTTTTTGTTAAAAAAGAGCCTCCCGCGCACGGGAGACTCTCCGCATATAAAACCCGCTTTACGCGGGCAGCGAAACGGTTACTGTCGTGCCCACGTTCGGGATGGATTCAAGCCTTATGCTGCCGTGGTGATACATTACCGCGTGCTTGACTATGGATAGGCCAAGCCCCGTGCCGCCGCTCTCCTTGGAGTGGGACTTATCCACGCGGTAAAACCGTTCAAACACGCGGGCCTGATGCTCTTCGGGTATGCCTATGCCGGTATCCGCCACGGTAACGGTTGCAAGGCCGTCCTTTTCGCCCACGGTTATGCTTACGCTGCCGCCCGCGCGGTTGTACTTAACGGCGTTGTCGCACAGGTTGTAAATAATTTCATATAATAGCCGCCTTACGCCGGTTATGCAGACGCTTTCACCCCGCACCTCAACGCCTATGTGCCTTTCCTCCGCCTCCGTGCGCAGGTCGCTTGCTGCCTCCGCCGCAACCGCCTTCAGGTCAACGCGCTCCGTAGGCATATCGCAGCCTTCGTCCAGCCGCGAAAGCCTTATTATGTCGCCTATCAGCGTAACGAGGCGCTGCGCCTCCTGCCGAATGTGGCCCACAAAGCGGGGCATATCCTCCGCCTTCACCATGCCGTTTTCTATCAGCTCCGCGCTGCCTATAATGCCCTGTAACGGTGTTTTCAGTTCGTGCGAAACGTTTGCCGTGAACTCGCGGCGCATGGCGTCCGCATTCTGCTTTTCGGTTATGTCAAAGCTGAGTATCACCGCGCCTGCCGTTTTTCCGTCGGATTCTATGCGGCTCACGTCAAGCTGATATACCTTGCCGCCGCGGTCGATGGTCGTCTCGCCGTGGCCGCCGTCGTATGCGGCGCGTATGGCCTCGCTCAGCTTGGGGTTCCTGTCCACCGTAATAAAATCGTGGCCCGCGCAGTTTTCTTCCGCGTTGAATAGCTGCCTTGCCGCAGGGTTCATGCTTATTATGCTCCCCTTTTCATCCAGCAGCACCAGCCCTTCGTTCATGCTGCGGGTTATGGCGTTGAACTCGTCCTTCTTCTTGTCCAGCGCGCGCATCTGCGCGTCTATCTGCGTATGCTGCCGGTTTATGCGGCTCAGCAGCGGGGCTATCTCCTCGTATGCGTCGTTGTCCAGCGGATGGTCAAGGTCCAGCGCGTTCAGCGGCGCAACTATTCTCTGCGCCAGCCTGTTCGCCATAATTATCGCCAGTACAAGCGCCGCCAGCACTATTATCACCACAGGCCTCAGCATGCCCAGCGCCAGCGTGGCGATTGTCGCCCTGCTTACGGATATTCTTATTACGCTGCCGTCGTCAAGCCGCTTTGCGTAGTACATCGTCTTTTGCATAAGCGTTGCCGAATAGCGCGTGCTTTGGCCCTCGCCGTCCGCCATAGCCTGCTGTACCTCTTCGCGCTCGGCGTGGTTGTCCAGCGCGCCTGCATTGCTGCCGCTGTCGTATTTCACCGTGCCGTCGGGCGCTATCCATGTCAGCCTGTATCTTTCGCTGTTCACGCGGGCAAGGTATTCCTCCCCGCCCTGCTCAACGCCCGCCGCCGCAAGGCTCAGCTGATCCTTCAGCTCGTTTTCCTGCAGGCTTGCGAAGTATTCGTATAAGCAATCCATTATTATCAGCAGGCTTGCAAGCAGTATTATGCCCGCAACAAGCATTATAGCCCTGAATATTCTTTTCGTCATTGCCCTTCCTCCATCCGGTAGCCAACGTTTCTTACGGTTTTGATGCTTTCGCCGCATTTGCCAAGCTTTTGGCGCAGCGTGCGTATGTGCATATCAATTGTGCGCGTTTCGCCCATGTAGTCCGTTCCCCAAACCCGTTCCATAAGCTGCTCCCTTGTGAACGCCGTGCCTATATGGGAAAGGAACAGCTTCAGCAGCTCATATTCCTTGTATGTCAGCGTTATTCGCTCCCCGTCTGCGCTCACGGTATACTCAAGTGTGTTCATGCTTATGCCGCAGGCGTTGAGCGTGTCCGCTTCCTTTGCCGCGCCGCACCGCCTGAGCACCGCCTTCACGCAGGATATAAGCTCCATCACGCCGAAGGGCTTTGTCAAATAATAATCCGCGCCAAGGTCAAGCCCCTGTATCTTGTCGTATTCGCTGCCCTTGGCCGTGGCCATGACTATGGGTATCTGCTTCAGTGCGGCGTTTGCACGGATGCGCCTTAGCAGCTCTATTCCGTCAATGCCCGGCAGCATAACGTCCAGCACAATAAGCTGCGGCTTTTCCTTTTCGCCGGTTATCGCTGCATAGAAGCTGCTGCCGTCCTCAAAGCCCCTTGCCTCGAAGCCCGCGGAGCTCAGCGCGTACACCTCTATGTCCCGAATGCTTGCGTCGTCCTCCACGCACCATACCATGCTGTTTAGTCCTCCTTATGCACTCCTGTTACGGAGAATATGACCCATTCGGCAATGTTCACCGCGTGGTCGGCAATGCGCTCAAAATACTTGGCTATCATCAATAAATCCAGCGCATATTCGCCGTCCGTCGGGTCGGCCGCTATTCTTTCGATAAGCTGATGCTTCACCCTGTCGAAATATGCGTCAACAACATCGTCCGCGGCAATGACCTTCTCCGCCATTATTGTATCATGTTTTACATATGCGTCCACACTATCCGTAACCATTTTTATTGCCGCGTTCGCCATTTCGCGCATAAGCTGCTCGTTGGCGGCGCTCCTGTCGCTGAGATAGGTTATTATCTCCGCAATGTCCTCCGCCTGGTCGCCTATGCGCTCCATGTCTGTTATCATCTTAAGCGCGGCGGATATCTGCCTTAAATCGCGCGCAACGGGCTGCTGCTGAAGCAAAAGCTTCAGACACATGGATTCTATGCTGCGCTCCTTCTGGTCTATCGCCACGTCAAGCCCGGCAACCTTTTTCGCAAGCGCCTTGTCGCCTTCCATAAGCGCCTTCAGCGCCATGCCTATGGATTCCTCGCACATTGCGCCCATCTCTATCAGTTCCCTGTTCAGTTCCGCAAGCTGATTGTCAAACCGGCTTCTCATTATCCGAACCTCCCTGTAATGTAATCCTCTGTGCGCATATCCGTGGGCTGGGAGAACATCTCCTCCGTCTTGCCGTATTCAACAAGCTCGCCCAGCAGGAAAAACGCCGTGTTGTCCGATATTCTTACGGCCTGCTGCATGTTGTGGGTAACGATAACTATTGTGTATTGCTCCTTCAGCTGCATGGCCAGTTCTTCTATTTTTGATGTTGATATGGGGTCCAGCGCGCTCGTGGGCTCGTCCATCAGCAGCACGTCCGGCTCCACCGCCAGCGCACGCGCTATGCAAAGGCGCTGCTGCTGCCCGCCGGAAAGGCCAAGCGCATTCTTTCTCAACCTGTCCTTTACCTCGTCCCATATTGCCGCGCCACGCAGGGACTTTTCAACAATGTCGTCCAGCTTGGCCCTGTTCCTTATACCGTGGGTACGCGGGCCGTAGGCAATGTTGTCATATATGCTCATGGGGAACGGATTCGGCTTCTGGAACACCATGCCTATCTGCCGCCTCAGCTCGCTCACGTCAACGCCCGGCGCAAATATATCCTCCCCTTTGTATTCAACGCTGCCCGTTATCTTAACGTCCGGTATCAGATCGTTCATGCGGTCAAGCGTTTTAAGGAACGTGGACTTGCCGCAGCCGGACGGGCCTATAAGCGCCGTTATGCTGTTTTTAGGTATATCTATGTTTATATTTTTCAGCGCCTGATGGTTGCCGTACCATAGGCAAAGCTCTTTCACGCTCAAAATGCTCTTTTCATTGGCTTCCATATTCTCTCTCCCTTCCATGCGCTTACTATATCTGCCTTTTTTTCTTAAAGCTTCTTGCAACCGCTTCCGCGCTCAGATTTATTATAAGCGTCAGCAGCATAAGTATTGCCGCTATTGCGAACGCAACGCCGAATTCGCCGCGTTCCTTTGCGTATATATACAGCGCAACCGTAAGCGTCGCGCCGGAGCTTTTAAGCCCCATGAAGAAGCCGTTCACAACGTGCGCTATGCCCGCCGTGAAAAGCAGCGCGGCCGATTCGCCGAGTATTCGGCCGACAGACAGTATGCAGCCGGTTATAACGCCGTCTACGCAGCCCGGCAGCACCACCGTGCGTATTACGCGCCATTTGCCCGCGCCAAGGCCGAACGCGCCTTCACGATAGCTCTGCGGCACGGTTTTAAGGCTTTCCTGCGTTGTGCGCATTACCGTAGGCAGGTTCATTATAACAAGCGTAAGCGCGCCCGCCATGAGCGAGGTCTGCATCTTCAAAAATTCGCAGAAGAACAGCATGCCGACAAGGCCGTATATAATGCTCGGTATGCCGGAAAGCGTTTCCGCAGCGTATTCTATAACGCGTACAAGCCTTTTGTTCGATGCATATTCGCTAAGATATATTGCCGCGCATACGCCAAGCGGAAGCACAATTATTATGGTTGCTATCACAACATAAATGCTGTTCAGTATATCGGGCCAAATGCCTATCGTGTCGTTCAGTATGCTTGGCGCTGTGGTCAAAAACTTCCATGTTATGTTTGGTATGCCCCGGTAAAGCACATACCCTATCAAAAACAGTACCAGCGCGCTTATGGCGGCTGTTGACGCATACATCAGCGCCTTCATGCCGTATATATATGCCCTGCGGCCAAACGAAAGCTTTTTATTCATTTATTTACGCCTCCTTGTCCCGCTTCAGGAAGAAATTGAGCGCCGCGTTTATAAGCATTATGAACACGAACAGCACCAACGCTATGGAAAACAGCGCCTGCCGCTGAAGCCCGCCGGAATAGGACATTTCGCTTGCAACGGCCGTGGTAAGAAATCTTACACTTTCAAAAAGCCCTGGCATATTCGCCGCATTGCCGGAAACCATCATAACCGCCATTGCCTCGCCTATCGCGCGGCCAACGCCCAGCACCACCGCCGCAGCAATGCCGCTGCGCGCCGCTGGGACGGATACCCTGAAGTATGTTTCAACCTCCGTTGCACCAAGAGCGAGCGATGCATCCTCGTATTCCTTCGGCACGGCCTCAAGCGCCGTTACGGACACCTTTATTATTGAAGGCAGTATCATTATGGCCAGCACTATTATCGCCGCCAGCAGGCTTGCGCCGTCCGGCACGTTAAACAGCTTCCTTATCCCCGGCACAAGCACCAGCATGCCCACAAGGCCGTATACAACGCTTGGTATGCCCGCAAGCAGGCTCACTGCCGACTGCATTACGACTTTCAGCTTCTTCGGCGCAAGCTTTGCAATATACACGCTTGCCATAAAGCCTACCGGCACGCCCAGCACTATTGCGCCGCATGTGCCGTATACGCTGGTCAGTATAAACGGCAGTATGCCGAAGGAAGGCTCGGTGGTCTTTGCCGTGGATGCCCACACCTTGCCGAACAGGAACGGTATAAGGCCTATTTCTTTTATTGCGGGCAGGCCGGATATTATAAGATAAACCGTTATCAGCAGCACGCAGCCCACGGTTATAAGTCCCGCCACAAGGAATATTCCGTGCACAATGGCTTCTATCGGCTTTGCTGTATGCTTCTTATTCTGCTTCATGCCTGCTCCTTTCTTATTAACGTGGCTGTCGGGCGGCCCTTCGGCCGCCCGATCATTAAGGTTTGTATTGTTCACGCTCAGTTCGCGGCAACCGCACCGGCCTTGGCGATTATGCCCGCCGCATCGGCGCTGGTGGCGTAGTCGAAGAACTTCTGCGCGGTTTCGCTGAGGGCCGCACCGTCCTTAGTTACCAGCACGAACGGGCGCTGTACAACGTAGCTGCCATTCTTAACGGTTTCCTCGGTAGGAGCCACTCCGCCAACGGTCAGGGCCTTAACGCTGTCCTTCAGAGAGGCAAGGGAAGCGTAGCCGATGGCGTTGGGGTTCTGGGATACGGTGGTTATAACGTCGCCGGTGGAAGTAAGCTCCTGGCGATACCGGCACTTGTCGGCGGTGCCGGTTATGGATTCAAAGCCGTCCCTTGTGCCGCTGCCGCCTTCGCGACCGATGAGCACCACTTCGGCATCATTACCGCCAACGTCCTTCCAGTTGGTGATTTCGCCGGTGTAAAGCTTTGCGATGGTTTCAAGGTCAAGATTGTTTACGGGGTTATCCGGATGCACTATTATGGCGATGCCGTCATATGCAAGCACGGTCTCCTTCAGCCCTTCGGCCTTCTCGTCGTCCTTCAGGCTTCTGCTGGAAAGGCCGATATCGCAGCGGCCTTCAAGCACGGCCTTTATGCCGGAGCCTGAGCCGGTTGGATTGTAAGTGAATGTTGTGCCCTGGTTGTTCGCCATGAACGATTCGCCAAGCGCGCCTATCACCTTTTCCATGGACGTTGAGCCATCCGTTGAAACGCTGCCGCCCGCGCTGCCGTTATCAGATGCGCAGCCCGCAAACATAGCCGCCGCAGTTATCGCGGCAAGCACGATCATCATAATCTTCTTCATAATTCTTATCTCCTTTCGGTTCCTTCAAATCATTTTTGTTTATGCTTAAATAATACCCATTCCGTGTAAAATCAAAAAGAAATGTTATGTAAAATCCATGTCAAATCGCACGTTATTGACAAGGCGCTGTCAATATGTGTATAATGTAAGCAACACTCGTTGCGCAAACTATGTTACCCAAGAAGGAGGCTACCTGAATGGAGGCGCTTAGCGTAAAAGGATTATGCAAGGAATACCCATCCTTCAGCCTGAAGGATGTTTCCTTTTCGGTTGAACAGGGCACTATAATGGGCTTTATCGGCCGCAACGGCGCGGGAAAGACCACCACGCTCAAATCAATACTCAATTTGGTGCATCCAAGCCGCGGAGAGATACGCTTTTTCGGCATGGAACTTGAAAAGAACGAGCTGGAGATAAAAAAACAGATAGGTTTTGTTTCCGGCGGCGTAGATTACTATGTAAAAAAGAAAATCAAGACTATAACCAACGTTACGCGCCGCTTTTACGATGATTGGGACGAGCAAGCGTACCGCCGCTATATGGCGCAGTTTGAGCTGGACGAAAGCAAAACTCCGGATCAGCTTTCCGCCGGCATGAAGGTGAAATATGCGCTCACGCTTGCGCTGAGCCACAGGGCGAAGCTGCTTATACTCGATGAACCAACAAGCGGGCTCGATCCCGTATCGCGTGACGATCTGCTGGATGTTTTTCTTTCGCTTCAGCGCGAAGGCGTAAGCATACTTTTCTCCACGCATATAACAAGCGATCTTGACCGCTGCGCGGATTCAATAACATATATACGCCGCGGGGAGATTGCCGCAAGCATGCCGCTTGAGCAGTTCCTTGGGCAGTATATGGCCGCGGAAATAGACGCCGATGCCGTCCCTGCCGATATAAGCGCGCTGCTCATAGGCGCCAAGCCCGCCAAGCACGGCTACACCGCCATAGTGAATAAGCAGGACGCAGCCAAGCTGCCCGCATTTGTGCGCCTTACCCCGGCCGATCTTGAAATGGCCATGATACATCTTGAAAAGGAGTGAAAGCCATGCTGTCAAAGCTGTTGTATAAGGAATTTAAGCTTGCCCTGCATCCGGCGGCGGTGCTTTTTCTGCTGCTCAGTTCAATGATGCTTATTCCAAATTATCCCATGTACGTGCTGTTTTTCTATAACACGCTGGGCATATTCTTCATCTGCCTGAGCGGGCGCGAAAATCACGATCTTGCATATTCCCTCTCCCTGCCCATAAGGAAGCGGGACGCCGTGCGCGCGCGCATTGTGTTCGCCGTTATATTGCAGCTTGCGCAGTGCGTATTGGCGGTTGGCTTCATGTTCGCCCGCCGCGCGCTGGGCCTTGACGCAAATGAAGCCGGCATGGACCCGAACGTTGCGTTTTTCGGGCTCAGCTTCATAATGCTCGCCGTCTTTAACTATGTTTTCTTCACCGGCTATTTTTCGCAGCCTGATAAGGTCGGCCGTGTATTCGCCCGCGCAAGCATAGTAACGTTTGTGTACATTGGCATTGCGGAAGCCTGCGCGTTTGCCGTTCCGTTCTTCCGCGATGTGCTCGATACGCCAGATCCCGAAAACATGGGAACGAAGTGCATCATACTTGCCATAGGCGCGGTGATATACGGGTTTACATCATATATGGCATATCGCATATCCGCAAAGAAGTTTGAGGTGCTGGACATGTAAAATCAATTCTTCATACAGAAAAGAGACAGCCGCATGACTGTCTCTTTTTATGTTTAATTATGCGTTTCAGGCTTTTAGCGCTGCTTCGATGGTGTCTATCAATTCCTTGGCGGCAAGCGTTGGCGGCATTTCCCCGCTCATAACATGCACGCTCAGCTCGTCCATACATTTTTGCACGCGCGGATTTGAATAGATCATTGTGCGGATATAATCATCCGTCATGCTCTTTACCCATTCCATGGTCTGCGATCCGCGGCGGGATTCAAGCACGCCCGTGCGGCGCGTCTGCTTGATAAAGCCGAGTATAACGTTCCATATGCCCTCTACGCCTTCGCCCGTTATGGCGGAGCATGTGTATGCTCCGGTGGTCCAGCCTTCGGTCGCGGGGCGCAGATATCTGAGCACCTGCTCATATTCGGCCCTGGCGGCCTGCGCGCGGGTTTTATTGTCCCCGTCGGCCTTATTGACCAAAATAGCATCCGCCGTTTCTATAACGCCTTTCTTTATGCCCTGAAGGTCGTCCCCCGCGCCGGCAATGGTTATAACAAGGAAAAAGTCCACCATTGCGCGCACTGAGGTTTCGTTCTGGCCTACGCCCACGGTTTCAACAAGAATGGTATCGAATCCGGCCGCTTCGCAAAGGAGCATGGTTTCGCGGCTTTTGCGCGTTACCCCGCCCAATGTTCCGCCGGAAGGAGACGGGCGTATGAACGCTTCGTTCCTTCTTGAAAGGCGTTCCATGCGCGTTTTGTCGCCCAGTATGCTGCCGCGTGAGATGCTGCTTGTCGGGTCCACGGCAAGCACAGCAACCTTCCTCCCCTTATCGCAAAGCATATTGCCGAAGCACTCTATAAACGTGCTTTTACCGGCCCCGGGCACGCCCGTTATGCCAACGCGTACACTGTTACCGGTATAGGGCAGAATGCGGCGGATTATTTCCTGCCCCAATGCGAAATGCTTTTCGGAATTGCTTTCCACAATGGTTATGGCCTGCGCCAGAATGCGGCGGTTGCCGCTTAGCACGCCCTGAACATATTCCTCCACGCTCATCTGTTTACGCGAAAAGGGGCGGGGCGCAGTTTCCTGCACTCCGCTGCCTTCTATCCCCGGCATAACGCTTGAAGCAAATTCGCTCCCCGCACCGTCCGGAGTCCATTCGGGTTTATAGTTTTCCTTGTTCTCTGCCATTTTTATTTGGTGTAGCCAAGGCGCTCGTTAAGCTTATTGAGCATTTCTTCAGCGGCCTCGGGTATGCGGGTACCGGGCCCGAATATGCAAGCCGCGCCGGCCTTATACAGGAAATCGTAATCCTGCGGCGGAATAACGCCGCCCGCTATTACCATTATGTCCTCGCGGCCAAGCTTCTTCAGCTCTTCCATCAGCTGCGGTAGCAGCGTCTTGTGTCCGGCGGCAAGGGAACTCATGCCAACGATATGCACGTCGTTATCCACGGCGTCGCGCGCGGTCTCGGCAGGGGTCTGGAACAGGGGACCTACGTCCACGTCAAAGCCCATGTCCGCATAAGCGGTAGCGACTACCTTCGCGCCGCGGTCGTGACCATCCTGGCCCATCTTGGCGACCATTATGCGAGGACGGCGGCCTTCGCGCTTTTCGAATTCATCGGTCATCTTCCTTACGCGCTCTATCGCGGCGGTATCGGAAGATTCCTTGGAATATACGCCGGAAATGGAGCGTATAACGGCCTTATGGCGGCCGCAGACCTTTTCTACTGCCATAGATATCTCTCCCAGGCTTGCGCGCGCACGGGCGGCCTCAACGGCCAGCTCAAGCAGATTGCCTTCGCCAGTCTCAACGGACTTGGTGATCGCGTCAAGGCACTGCTGAACCTTTGCATTGTCGCGGTTGGCGCGCAGCTTATTCAGCCTTGCTATCTGCGCTTCGCGCACGGCGGTGTTGTCAACTTCAAGAATGTCTATTGCATCCTCGTGCTCAAGCTGCATATAGTTCAGGCCGACTATGTTTTCGCGGCCGGAGTCTATGCGGGCCTGACGGCGCGCGGCAGCTTCTTCTATTCTCATCTTGGGCAGGCCGGTTTCTATTGCCTTGGCCATGCCGCCCAGCTTTTCAACCTCCTGTATATGGCCCCAGGCGCGCTTTATCAGCTCGTCGGTCAGGGCTTCAACATAATATGAACCGCCCCAAGGATCAACCACCTTGCAAACGCGGGTCTCGTCCTGAATATAAAGCTGGGTATTTCTTGCTATGCGCGCGGAGAAGTCCGTGGGCAGGGCAATGGCTTCGTCAAGGGCGTTGGTATGCAGGCTCTGCGTATGGCCAAGCGCGGCAGCCATGGCTTCCATGCAGGTACGGCCAACGTTGTTGAACGGATCCTGCGCGGTAAGGCTCCAGCCGGAGGTCTGGCAATGCGTCCTCAGCGCCATGGACTTATCAAGCTTCGGCCCGAATTCCTTTATTATCTTGGCCCACAGCACGCGGCCAGCGCGCATTTTGGCAACCTCCATAAAGTAATTCTTGCCCATGCCCCAGAAGAAGGACAGGCGGGGCGCGAACGCATCTATATTCAGTCCGGCGGCGATACCGGTGCGGATGTATTCAAGGCCGTCCGCAAGGGTGTAACCAAGCTCTATATCCGCGGTTGCACCGGCTTCCTGAATATGGTAGCCGGAGATGGAGATGGAGTTGAACTTTGGCATATACTTCGCAGTGTAAGCAAAAATATCGCCTATTATGCGCATGGAGGTCTTGGGAGGATAGATGTACGTATTCCTCACCATGAACTCCTTGAGTATGTCGTTCTGTATGGTACCGGCCAGCTTGGACTTATCAACGCCCTGCTCTTCGGCAGCCAGAATGTAGAATGCCATTATGGGCAGCACCGCGCCGTTCATGGTCATTGAAACGGACATCTGGTCAAGCGGAATGCCCTTGAACAGTATTTCCATATCCAGTATGGAATCAACGGCAACGCCGGCCTTACCAACGTCGCCAACCACTCTGGGATGATCGGAATCGTAGCCGCGGTGGGTAGCAAGGTCAAACGCTATTGAAAGGCCCTTCTGACCGGCGGCAAGGTTGCGCCTGTAAAATGCATTGGATTCTTCCGCGGTGGAGAAACCGGCGTACTGGCGAACGGTCCACGGGCGGGTGACGTACATTGTGGGGTACGGCCCGCGGAGGAAAGGCGGCAGACCGGCGGTGTAACCGGTGTGTACGGCATCCTTAATGTCCGCACGGGTATAGTTGGGCTGAACGTCTATCTGCTCCATGGTATGGGTGACCAGTTCTTCAACGCTCATGCCGGTTTCGGCCTTAACGCGCGCGGCCCACTGCTCCTTTGTTTCCTTTTCAATGCAGGGAGCGGTAAAATCTACTTTCGAAAAATCGGGTCTTGTGCTCATATCAGCCTATCCCCCTCTCGGACTGTATCTTTTTAAGTATCTCAAGGCAGTTTGCTTTAACGTGAATGTATTCATCCACGCCCGCCTCGTCATAGCTGGGCTTGAACTCTGCCGCAGGTGCGCCCGCAAGCATAACCAGCATATTCGGCGCCTTTTCCTTTATGCCCTTTGCAATGGCTGGAACAAGCTCCGGATAAGTATCATCGGTGGAGCAGATAACGGCCACGTCCGCGCCGCTTTCCACCGCCGCCTTAACGGCGCAGTTGGGGCATTCAAAGCCATCGTTGCCAATAACGTTTATGCCGCCCACCTCAAGGAACCCGCGCGAGAAATCCGCCCTGGCCTTATGCTGGGGGATCGGCCCCATGTTCACAAGGAACGCGCTCAGGCGCTTGCCTGTCTTTTCTGCCGCATCGTCGGTAGCCTTGCGCAGCGCTTCAAACTGCTCCGTCCAGCGGTGCTGTTCGATGGGTTCAATGTGCATGGCCATGCTGCCGCCGCAGCAGGGCTGTCCAGCGGGCTTTGCAGCCCTTTCAAGCGGCTTTTCGCTCATGTTGGCATACATATTGGTGCCCACGGCCCTGTCCGCACGGGTAGCCAGCTTCTTAAAGCGCTCGTTGAGCACCTTTTTAACTTCGGCCTGTATTTCGCCCTTTTCAAGCATGGCATACATGCCGCCGTTAGCCTCTATTTCCTTAAATTTATCGGATATCGCCTTTATCAGCTCTCCGGTAAGGGTTTCAACATACCAGCTTCCGCCTGCGGGATCCACAGGATGCAGCAGGTCGAATTCCTCGCGCAGCATAAGCTGCAGGTTGCGCGCTATCCTCTTGCTGGTTTCATCGCTTTCGCCGATGGCTTCATCGAGCGGGGAAACGCTCATGGCGTTTATTCCGCCAACAACGCCGGAGAAAGCTTCCGTGGTGGTGCGCAGAATATTTACATAGGGATCAAACACCGTTTTGGTGAACGCGGAAGTGCGGGCGTAAACGTCCGCCTTGGCGGCCTCGTCACCCGCGCCGTATGCGCGCGCCATGCGCGCGTACACAACGCGCATCGCCCTAAGCTTGGCTATTTCCATGAAGAAGTTGGAACCGAGGGACACGGAAAGGCGAATGCTCTTAGCAGCATCGTCCGCACTTATGCCGCGCTCCATCATGGCGGCGATATAATCGCTGGCGGTGGCTATAACATAAGCCGCTTCCTGCACGGCAGTAGCGCCGCCGTTGGCGTATACGTTGCCGTCCGCTATAACGGTGCGCAGTTTGGGTGCATTCTCCTTGGCGAACTTTACGGATTCCGCCATGTCGTCATACGCCTTTTCAAGCGTTTTGCCTATGCCGCCGCGCAGCGCTATCATGCCGATGGGGTCCGCGCCGAAGCAGCCCTCGGCCTTATCAAAGTCCTTAACGGCGGCCTTGGCAAGCTTCAGCTTGCTTATGGCGGAGCCGCCTGCGGTTATGTGCAGGCCGGCCGCGGGCAGCACAACGCCTTCAAACAGCTTTGCCATGTCCGCTTCGTTTTCTACCTTTACGCCGCCGCACAGCTTAACGTTAACGGCGGTAGCGCCGCGGTCAAGCTCATGCAGTATCTGCTTATTGGCCTGCGCCGGATCAACGGCGTTCACTTCCTGTGCTATCGCCCATGGGTGATCCATATAGCCCGCGGGGTCGGTGCCGCGCAGATAGTCGCCCTCGCCGGGGCGTTCGGGGTTGGCGGAATAGTCCGCATCGGTATATATGGGCTTAAGGGTTATGCCCTCATATGTTTTGGTGAGCAGCTTTTTATCAAAATCCGCACCCTTGAGCGATTCTATCGCCGCGGCCTTCCATTCGTCATAGGTAGGCACGGGGAATTCGTCAAGAGACGGCCTGGTGAACAGGTTTTCTTCGTTTGCCATTGTATAAATATCCTCCTTGGCTTAAACGGGGAAATTGCCGTGCTTCTTTTCGGGACGGGTTTCCTTTTTGCTTTCAAGCATGGCAAGGGCGCTGGCTATATGCACGCGGGTAAGCGCGGGCTCTATAACGTCGTCCACAAAGCCGCGGGACGCCGCCTGATAAGGATTGGCAAAGTTCTTGCGGTATTCCTCTATCATCTGCTTGCGGGTCTCCTGCGGGTTCTCGCTGGCCTCTATTTCCTTGCGGTAAACTATGTTGGCCGCGCCGTCCGGACCCATAACGGCTATTTCCGCCGTGGGCCATGCGAACACCATGTCCGCGCCAAGGTCCTTGGAGCACATTGCAAGATATGCCCCGCCGTAGGCCTTGCGGGTAACAACGGTTATCTTGGGGCAGGTAGCCTCGGAATAGGCATAGAGCATCTTCGCGCCGTGGCGGATTATTCCGCCGTATTCCTGGTTCACGCCGGGCAGGAAGCCGGGAACGTCAACAAAGGTGATGAGCGGTATATTGAAGCTGTCGCAGAAGGAGATGAATCTTGCGGCCTTATCGGAAGCATTTATATCCAGACTGCCGGCCATAACAGTGGGTTCGTTGGCCAGTATGCCAACGCTCTTCCCGCCAACGCGGCCAAAGCCGGTTATCATATTTTTCGCATAGTAGGGCTGCACCTCGAAGAAGTCGCCGTCGTCAACAACGCTCTTTATAACGGTCTTCATTTCGTAAGCCTTGTTGCTGCTTTCGGGCATTATCTCGTTCAGGTTTTCGCATACCCTGTTCACATCGTCTCCTGAGTACCTTACAGGGGCGCTCTCGCGGTTGGAAGAAGGCAGGAAGCTTACAAGGCGCCTTATGCCCTCAAGCGTCTGATACTCGTCGGGATATACAAAGTGCGCCACGCCGGACTTCTGGTTATGCACCATTGCGCCGCCAAGGGCTTCGCTGGTAACTTCCTCGCGGGTAACGGTCTTTATCACCTGCGGGCCGGTTATGAACATGTAAGAGGTCTTATCGGACATGAATATAAAGTCCGTAAGTGCGGGGGAATACACCGCGCCGCCTGCGCAGGGGCCCATTATGGCCGAAATCTGCGGCACAACGCCGGATGCAATGGTGTTGCGGAAGAATATGTTGCCGTAACCGGAAAGCGCGTCAACGGCTTCGGGTATTCTTGCTCCGCCGCTGTCGTTAAGGCCTATTACGGGCGCGCCCATTTTAAGCGCAAGGTCAAGCACCTTGCATATCTTCTTTGCATGCATTTCGCCCAGCGAACCGCCCACAACGGTGAAATCCTGTGCGAAAACATACACGAGCCTGCCGTCTATCATGCCGTAACCGGTAACCACGCCGTCGCCGGGGGCCTTGGCGTCGTAGCGGCTTTCAACGAATGCGTCAAGCTCAACAAAGCTGCCCTGATCCAGCAGGTAGTTTAGCCTTTCGCGGGCGGTCAGCTTGCCGGAATCATGCTGCTTGGCTATGCGCTTTTCCCCGCCGCCGGCAGCGATCCTGTCCTTCTTCTCGTAAAGCAGATCTATCTTGTTTCCCATCTGTTTTTCTCCTTAATTTATGTTGTACCTGTATTTTTTTATTTTCTTTCGGTAAGCTCCAGCAGCACGCCCGCGGACGCCTTGGGGTGCATGAAGGCTATGCTTGCTCCGCCCGCTCCGTAACGGGGGGCGTTATCTATCATGCGGAAGCCCTTTTCCTGCATTTCGGCTATGGCAGCCTTTATATCGGGAACGCGGATAGCAATATGCTGTATGCCGGTGCCCTTCTTTTCTATGAACTTAGCTATGGGGCCGTCCTCGGTGGTGCTTTCAAGCAGCTCCAGCTCGCTGTCTCCGCAGGGATAGAACTCCACGCGCACCTGCTGCTCCTTAACTTCCTCTATGCCGGTGCTCTTAAGGCCGAGCGCCTCATAAAACGGCCTCATTTCGTCAAGGCTGTTTACCGCTATACCTACATGGTCGATCCTGAGTGGTTCCATACTGTACCGTCCTTTCTATGCGTTAAAGCAGAATATATCTATGCTATAATTCTACACTATTTTTCTTCGTTTGGGTATACATATCCCACCTGTCGATTTTTCAACAGGTGGGATATGGTAATTTTACTTGTTAAGCAGCTCATCTGCAAACCTGAAGCCGGCTTCCGCGCACTTCATGTTCTTTTCTATGAAGCGGGGGAACTGCTCCTTGAGCGATTCAAGCGCGCTCTCGCGCCTTACAAGGCCGGTATAGCCAACCAGGAAGGATACGGCTATAACGTTTGCGCCCTGGGGATTTATCTCATGCGCGGCATGCAGAATGGGAACCTTTATAACGTTCTTGCCGCTGCCGTCGGTATGCATGGAAGAATCCACGAATATGACCGTTTTATCGTCCGCCGCAAGGCCATAGGTCTTGAATGCGTCGTCCGTGAGGCACAGCAGGTAATCCGGTGTGGTCGCCTTGGGATAATCGATAGGCTCCTCGCTTATTACCACTTCTGCTTTGGAGGAGCCGCCGCGGGCTTCGGGGCCGTAGCTCTGGCTCTGTATGGCATACTTGCCGTCGTGCACGGCGGCCGCGGCCAATATTATACCGGCAGAGATTATGCCCTGTCCGCCGGAACCGCTGAAACGGAATTCAATACGCTTACCCATTATTTCTTTCCTCCGGCCTTCATAATTACTTCATCATAAGCCTCGGTATATTCCTTGGCTTCCTTGTTAACAAATTCGCCTATGACGAACGGCTTGTCGTATTCCGTTACGCCGGGCTTAAGCATGGTGCAGTCGTCGCGCAGCCTTTCCATCATGGATACAGCATCGCCAATCTTGTTCCTGCGGCCGTAATAGGTGGGGCAGGTGGACAGGCACTCAACAACGGAGAAGCCCTTATGCTCTATTGCATGCTTTATATAATTCTTTGTCTGCATCGCATGATACACGCTGCCGCGGGCAACATAGGTCGCGCCTGCGCCGCCGGCCAGATTCACCAAATCGAACGGGCGGTCGATATTGCCGTAAACGGCGGTGGTGGCGAACTTACCGGTAGGAGTCATGGGCGAGAACTGGCCGCTGGTCATGCCGTAGATGCAGTTGTTGACTACCACAAGCGTTATATCAACATTCCTGCGGCAGGCATGGATAAAGTGGTTGCCGCCTATTGCGGTGGCGTCGCCGTCGCCGGAGATTACTATAACATGAAGATCGGGGTTAGCCATCTTTATGCCGGTAGCAAACGGAAGCGCGCGGCCGTGCGCAGTGTGCAGGGTATCGAAATCCATGTATCCGGGTGCGCGGGAGGAGCAGCCTATACCAGAGACTATAACGGTCTTGTCGCGGTCAAGGCCCAGCTCATCTATGGCGCGGATTATGTTTCCCATCACGATGCCGTTGCCGCAGCCGGGGCACCAGATATGGGGCATATGGGACTCTCTGAGGTAATCTTGTACGTTCGTCATTTTGAAATCACCGCCATTACGTCGTTGTAAAGTTCTTCGGTCTTGAACAGCTCGCCGGAAGCCTTAGCTATCAGGCTGACCTTGGCCTTGCCTTCGGTGTAGCGTTCAACCTCGCCCACATACTGGCCAAGGTTCATTTCGGGAACGATTATGTTCTTCACGTTCTCGTTAAGCAGGGACTGATATTCCGTCTTGGGGAACGGCCAAAGCATCTTCACGGTGAAAAGGCCCGCCTTGATGCCTTCGCTGCGCAGCCGCTTGACTATGTTCATGGAAGTCCTGGCTACGGAACCGTACGCCACGAATATATGCTCTGCATCGTCGGTCATGTACTTTTCGTTTATGGCGAAGTTGGGATCGTTCTCCTTCACCTTGCCGTTTATGCGCGCCATCAGCTTTTCATGCACAGCGGGGGTGTTGGTGGGGAAGCCGGTCTCGCCATGGGAAAGGCCGGTCACGTGGAAGTGATAGCCTTCGCCGTAGGCTGCCATCGGGGGAACCATGCTGCCTTCTTCAACCTTGTAGGGCAGATAGTCCTTGCTGGGCGCTTCGGCGGGATGCACGCGGTCAACAACTTCGTAATCGTCTTCCAGCGCAACGCCTTCACGCATGTGCGCAATGACTTCATCCGTCATCAGCAGCACGGGTGTGCGGTACATTTCCGCAAAGTTGAATGCCTTTATGGTCAGCTCATACATTTCCTTAACGGAGCTGGGGCAAAGGGTTATCATGGGATGGTCGCCATGCGTACCCCAGCGGGCCTGCATCACGTCGCCCTGTGCAGGGGAGGTGGGAAGGCCGGTGGAGGGACCTGCGCGCATTATCATGGCAACAACTATGGGCAGCTCCGCCATGGCAGCGTAGCCTATAAGCTCCTGCTTAAGGGAGAAGCCCGGGCCGCTGGTGGCAGTCATTGCCTTTTTGCCGGCCAGGCTTGCGCCGCAAACGGCCGCTATGGATGCGATCTCGTCCTCCATCTGGAGGAACTTGCCGCCTACTTTGGGGAGCAGTATGCTGGACTGCTCAGCTATTTCCGAGGAAGGGGTTATGGGGTAACCCGCAAAAAGACGCATGCCCGCCTTTATTGCGCCCATAACGCAGGCTTCATTGCCCTGCAGCAGAATTGCCTTGCTCATTTGTCGCCCTCCTTAATCACTTTGATCGCCAAATCAGGGCAGCGCAGCTCACACATATAGCAGGCTATGCATTCATCCTGATTAACCACCGTGGCCTTCTCCGTTTCTTCGTCAAGGCCAAGCACCTTCTTGGGGCAGAACGCCGCGCATATGCCGCAGCCCTTGCACCATTTCCGGTTGATTTCGATTCTGTTCATCAATACAAACCTCTGCAATCATTTTGGGCAGAGCGTACAGTACCAACTCCGCCATGTATGATTGTACTGCATATCCGTTAAAATGTCTACAAATTTTTTATATTTTTATTCATTCATGATAGCTGGCGGCGTTTTTAGCCAAATGCATAATTTTAGCTTATTTCTCTGGATTTTAGTATTTTCGGCTCCACGGATTCCCGTATTCTTGTATCCTTGTATACAGCATAATCATTTTATATTTTGGTATAATTATGCATTATTTTTTACAGCGAAACAAAATGCGGCAGCAACATAAGTTGCCGCCGCAAAGCAAATCATACGTTCAGTTTTATCAATAATTGTCGGCCTTTATTTCAAAGTAAGCCTTGGGATGCGCGCACACGGGGCAAACCTCCGGCGCCTTGGTGCCGATGTGTATATGGCCGCAGTTGCTGCATTTCCAAACAACTATGCCATCCCGCTCGAACACCTTGCCGTTTTCAATGTTATCTATCAGCTTATTGTAGCGTTCTTCGTGTTCCTTCTCTATCTTGCCGACCGCCTCGAACAGATACGCAATGTGGTCAAAGCCTTCTTCCTTGGCCACGGCCGCAAACTGGGCATACATATCCGTCCATTCATAGTTTTCGCCTGCAGCAGCATCCTTCAGGTTTGTCAGCGTATCAGGCACCTTGCCGTCGTGCAGCAGCTTGAACCACAATTTTGCATGTTCCTTTTCGTTGCCGGCGGTTTCTTCGAATATGGCTGCTATCTGGTTATAGCCTTCCTTCTTGGCGGCGGACGCATAGTAGGTATACTTATTCCTGGCCTGGCTTTCGCCCGCAAACGCAGCCATCAGATTCGCTTCGGTCTTGCTTCCCTTGAGTTCCATTTTTAATTTTCTCCCTTCAATTTCTTTTCATCGTTTTATATTCTGTCTTTTTTCAGCGGTATTCATTCCGCTGCGTTTGGGCGCACCGTGCGCATATTCCGGAAAACAGTATGCTCACGCCGTCCACATATATGTCGCGCTGCGCATTGGCTGCCGCGCAAACATCCGGCAGCGGCACCATTATATCGAACATTCTGCCGCAGCAGGAGCATACGGCGTGGTTATGATGCACAATGTTGCCATCGAACCTGTCCGCCCCGTTCGGATTGGAAATTTTGAACACCTTGCCCGCGGCCGCAAGCTGATTAAGGTTGCGATACACGGTTGCAATGCTTATGTTCGGGTCCTGCCCCTTCACCATCTCGTGCAGTTCATCCGTCGTGGGATGAACAGGATTTGTCCTGAGCGTGTTCAGTATTATTTCCCTCTGCCGGGAATAGATCATGCGTTTTCCTCCTCTTTCAATATTAGTAACAATTCTTAATCTTATTATATTTATTTTTTTTGTAATGTCAAGATGAAATTTGCAAAATATCTGTTTTTCGCCTGCCAGAATAAAAAAGAACCCCGAATCACTTCGGAGTTCTTCATTTTTGCCTTTTCTAATTCACCGATATACCGCTGCGCGGAACAAAGGGGATTAGCCCCAAAGGTGGGGGGACGTTCTGCGTCCGCCAAAAAAACGGAGGCTTGTGGGTTTTAAGCTGTCAGCTTACCTTCCCTTGCGCGCCTGGAAGCAGGCGGAGCAATAGATGGGCCTGTCGTTCTTGGGAACGAAAGGAATCTTGGTGGGCGCGCCGCACGCCGCGCAAACGGCGTCGTACATCTCACGCTCGCCGGAGCGCTGGGACTTACGAGCGTTCCTGCACGCCTTGCAACGGATGGGCTCGTTCTGGAAGCCTTTTTCGGCATAGAATTCCTGCTCACCGGCCGTGAATACGAATTCAGCGCCGCAATCCTTGCATACCAATGTCTTGTCCTGGAACATGTGTGTGTTTCCCCTTGTAAATATTATTTATTTGGCTGTACCAAACTTCGGCTGACCTGGTCTTTGCCCCCACACTCGCCGCCCGGGGCTTCCGCTACTGAGCGTAATTGCCTCCCACTACCGGCCCTCTCGCGCGTTATGCGCGGACGGACTTACATCTAAGCCGCACCATGCTCACGGGCGCTTTGGCCCGCTTATGTGGATCGTTTCGCCTGCGACTGGCATCGACTTTCAACCACAGACCCGAAGCGTTGGTATAACTTTGTCTATTATATTGCACCCATCCAAAAAGTGCAAGCAGTTTAAGCCGCAGAAAAATAATATATTCTGCTTATCTGTGGGGCATTTCGTCATACGCCGCGCGCGGGCCGCCAACGTATTTGGGCCGTGTGCGCGCCATGGTAACGTTTGCTTCGCCTATATGGCGCGTTTTTGCGTGAACGGGCACCACCACCGGATGCATATGCATGCCTATGAACGTGCCGCCTATGTCCATTCCGGCGCTTGCCCTGCCGCGCAGATCCTCCACCATAACATGGTCGTCAAAGCGCGCCACCGCCTCCATTGAAAATGCACCGCCCGCATGCAGCTGCGGCCTTACCCAAACCTGCTGAAGGTGATATTTTTCCATGCATTCGCGCTCCACCACCAGGCAGCGGTTAAGATGCTCGCAGCACTGCACCGCAAGATACAGCCCGTGTTCCTTTATTTTGGGCAGCACCGCATCCATTATGGCCTTCGCGGCTTCCACGCTGGAGCCCGTGCCTATAAGTTTGCCCATCACTTCGCTTGTCGAGCAGCCTATAACCAATATATCGCCCGTTTTAAGCGTATCCGCAGCCTCAAGCAGTTCGTCTATCGCGGCGTTAGCCTGGGCATTTATGCTTTCATATGCACTCATAAGTTTTTCCTCCTGTTTTTCCTTTATAAGCGGGATTATTATAGCACAAATGCGCAGCCGTAGCAAAATAATATATACTGCCGTTGAAAAAAGGTATCAAAGCGTGCTATAATCCAATCAACCCACTTTGTTAAAGGAGATTCTCATGAAAATCACAGAAGTCCGTCTCGGCATGATATCCGTGCCGCTGCGCGTTCCCTTCAAGACCGCTCTGCGCTCCGTAAACAGCGTAGAGGATGTGGTGGTAGAAATACACACCGATACCGGAGCCGTCGGCTACGGCGAAGCACCACCCACCGGCGTTATAACCGGCGATACCACCGGCGCAATAATCGGCGCCATGAAGGACCACATTAGAAAGACCCTTGTCGGCCGCGATGTGGACGATTTTGAAAGCGTTACCAAGGCGCTCAACGGCTGCATAGTGCATAACACCTCCGCCCGCGCGGCAGCAGACATGGCGCTGTGGGATCTTTACGGCCAGCTGCACAACATCCCCGTGTACAAGTTGCTTGGCGGCGGACGCAGCAGCATAGTGACCGATATCACCATAAGTGTGAACAAGCCTGAGGAAATGCAGCGCGACGCTATAAACGCCGTGGAGCGCGGCTATGACTGCCTTAAGGTAAAGGTCGGCAGCGATCCTTCGCTGGACGTTGCACGCCTGAGCGCCATACGCGAAGTTGTGCCCAAGGATATCTGCATCCGCATAGACGCCAACCAGGGCTGGACGCCCAAGCAGGCCGTGCGCATACTGAACAACATGCAGGACCGCGGCCTTGACATAGAATTTGTTGAGCAGCCGGTAAAGGCGCTGGACTTCGAAGGCATGAAGTACGTTACCGAGCGCAGCTATGTGCCGGTATTGGCGGACGAGAGCGTATTCAGCCCCGCTGACGCGCTGAAGATAATGCAGATGGGCGCGGCGGACATGGTGAACATAAAGCTCATGAAGTGCGCCGGCATAACAAACGCCCTCAAGATAGCTTCCGCTGCGGAAGTTTACGGCGTTGAGTGCATGATAGGCTGCATGCTGGAAGCAAAGATAAGCGTTACTGCGGCGGTGCATCTTGCCTGCGCAAAGAGCATAATAACCAAGATAGACCTGGACGGTCCCGTGCTTTGCAAGGAAGACCCCATCATCGGCGGCGCAGTATTCAACGAAAAGCTTATCTCGCTGCCCAATGAACCCGGCCTTGGCATAAAGGGCATAGAGGAAGGCAAAATACATTACATAGACTGATACCCTCTAACACTAAAAACACGAAGGAGGCTATAACAATATGGATTATCGTGAACTGGCGGGCAATTCCGTATCGCTGCTCGGCTACGGATGCATGCGTTTCCCCACCAACGAGGCGGGCGAAATAGACGAACCGCGCGCGGAAAAGCTGCTACTTAGGGCATATGAGCAGGGCGTGAATTATTTTGACACTGCCTGGCCTTATCACAGCGGCAAAAGCGAACCGTTCGTTGGCAAGGTACTTTCCAAGCTTGACCGCGACAGTTTTTACATTGCAACCAAGCTGCCCGTATTGACGATAGAAAGCCTTGATCATGCGAAAGAGATATTCAATACCCAGCTTGAGCATCTTCAAACTGACCACGTTGATTATTACCTTCTTCATTCGCTGGATGAAGCCAAATGGCAAAAGGTGCTTGACCTTGGCATTCTGCCGTTCCTTGAGGAGCAGCAAAGGCTTGGCCGCATAAAGAAGCTCGGCTTTTCTTTCCATGCGCCGTATGGTGTTTTCAAGCGCATAATAGACTACCGCAATTGGGACTTCTGCCAGATACAGTTCAACTATATGGATACCGAGCATCAGGCGGGGCTCAAGGGTCTTGAATACGCCGAAAGCAAGGGCGTTGGCATTGTTGTAATGGAACCCGTAAAGGGCGGCACGCTTGCCGCTCTCCCCTCATATGCTTCCGATCCGCTCACTGCGGCAGATCCCGGCAAATCCATGGCTTCCTGGGCGCTGCGCTACGTTGCCGGTTTTGACAACGTTAAGGTCATACTCAGCGGCATGAGCAACGAGGAACAGTTGGAAGATAATCTTTCCACATTCTCGCCCTATGTGCCGTTTACCGACCATGAAAAGGTTGCGCTAGACGCTGCCATAACCGCGCTCAAGGCCCGCCCGAACAACGGCTGCACGGGCTGCAAATACTGCCTGCCCTGTGCAAGCGGGGTCGAAATTCCGCGCGTGTTCCGCGTGTGGAATGATTTCCAGCGGTATCAGAACGAGGATGCCGCAGCTGCGGATTATGGCTACATTCCCGCGCTTGGCCGCGCGCAGAACTGTATCCGCTGCGGCATGTGCGAGGAGCGCTGCCCGCAGGGCATAAAGATACGCAATGATTTGAAAACCATCGCCGCTCAGCCCTGGGCAAACAAGGCATAATAAAACAAAGAAGTAAAAAGGCTGCCGTAAGGGGGCGTATCTGTAAAACAGTTAATCGGCACAGCGATTGGGTTCGCTGTGCCGATCGTTGTACTTTTAGGAAATTTTTGTAGAATATATCATACACTGTATCAGAATTTGTTAATAGGAGACAGCAAATGATTATTTGGATTAGCGGACCATATGGTGTGGGCAAAACCACGCTAGCGGAAGCTATGGCGGCAAAAATGGATAATGCTCTGGTTTTTGATGCGGAAGAAGTGGGCAATGCTGTTCGGGGAAATTATCCCGGCTGTCCCTATGGTTACATATTTGAGGACTACCCCTTGTGGGGTGAATTCTGCTATCTGCTTCTGAAAGACATTCACGAGAAGTTCCATATGGATATTCTTGTTCCTATGACACTATTGCGTATAGAATCCTATAGTATTATCGGCAAGCTGAAACAGGACGGTATCGACACTCGGCTTGTGGTACTGGAAGCATCCTGGCAGACCGTCCATGACCGCATTCTGGCCCGTGGCGAGGAAGAAGGATGCTGGTGCATGGAGAATATCGAACTGGCAAGAATCGGCTCTGCTGCTCTTCCAGGACTCCATATCCAGACGGACGAAAGAAGCATTGATAAACTGGTAGAGATAGCATTCAGCAAATTAGGCTAACCAAATTCCATGTTTATTGAACAGTTTAAGGGCGCACTTCTATACACCCTCTGGTGTATCGTACGGTGTGCGATTTTTGTGCCGCACCAAAGCCTCCCTTGTGTAAAGGGAGGTGGCGCGGCGAAGCCGTGACGGAGGGATTGCTATGCAGTATAAACATAACAAGCAGTTGGTTTCATTAGCGAAACAACTGCGAGCTGATCATCGAATTGGATGGTTCACAGCACTATGAAGAAGTAAACATGTACAAAGATCCGGAACGTACCGCTTTTCTGGAAGGTTATGGTTTGTGAATTCTGAGGATTCCCAACAACGAGGTCAGTGGGAATTTTCGTGGTGTTTGCGAGTATATTGATGTTGCCTGCAAACAATCCCCCAGTCAGCTGTCAGGCTTTGCACAAGGGAGCCTTTCTTCAGTCGATACGTATTGCAAAAATCCGACCTATGATCGTAATCATAGGTCGGATTAACTGTTTTACGAACACCCGTCTAATGGCAGCCTTTTTTATGGCTCAAATCCCGCTCATCTGCTGCATTTCGCGCTTCAGTGTTTTCAAAATGTGCTTTTCAAGGCGGGAAATGTAGCTTTGTGATATTCCCATCATGTCCGCCACCTGCTTCTGCGTCAATTCGCTGCGCCCGCCAAGGCCGAAACGCAGTTCCATTATGCGCTTCTCCCGTGGGTTCAGCCTGTTCATGGCAATATTCAGCAGCTCCTTATCCACCTCGTCCTCTATATCTCGGCAAACAAGGTCGTTATCCGTGCCGAGTATGTCCGAAAGCAGCAGTTCGTTGCCGTCCCAGTCTATATTCAGCGGCTCGTCAAGCGAAACTTCCATTTTCAGCTTGCTGCTGCGCCGCAGGTGCATCAATATCTCGTTTTCTATGCAGCGCGAGGCATACGTTGCAAGCTTTATCTTCTTTCCTGCGTCGAATGTGTTCACGGCCTTTATAAGCCCTATCGCGCCTATCGATATAAGATCCTCTATATTCACGCCCGTGTTTTCAAATTTGCGTGCAATGTATACCACCAGCCTTAGATTGCGCTCTATCAGCACGCGGCGCATGCTTTCATCCCCCGCCGCGAGCGCGCCTATGCATTCCGCCTCCTCCTGCTTGCTCAGCGGCGGCGGAAGCGCCTCGCCGGAGTTCACGTAATGCACCGGCATGCCAAGGCCAAGCGAGCAGTATATCCTCTCTATTATTTCGAGTATCAGTTCCCTTATTTTGTTTAATATGTTCATAGGCTCTCCTTTGCTATATGATATGGCACAATGGCCTCCGCTCCGCGTATAGGTTCGGCGCTTATTGCAAGCAATGCGTCCGTATCCGCGCCGTCTATGCGCATTCTGTCCGGCTTCAGCGCGTATATTATTCCCCGCCCGCTTACGGTAGATAGCGGCACTGGTATGCGCGCCTCGTTAAGCAGCGCCGGAATGTGCGCTATCACCACCGCCGCGCCCGTTACGGGCTCCGTCAAAAAGCAGCCGGAATCCCTAAGCGCGCATAGTTCATATTCCGCGCCGTCTATACTTACATAAAGCCGCGCCATGCCTGCCGCAAGCGCCCTGCGCAGCCGGTAATGCCGCACAAGCCTTGGCATGAACACGGTTGCCGCGCCGCTTATCAGCAGCATACGCATGTATTTGGGCAGCAGTACCGCGCCGCCATAGTCAGCGCCGCCCAGCGCATATGCTGCCCCGCCCGCAAGCCACGCGCTTATCAGCACCGCCGCGGCGTTTTCCGCATATTGGCGAATGCTTTGCGGCCTTATAAACAGCGCAAGCACAAGCCCAAGAGTCACCTTTGCACCTAAGCTCCACAGCGCCGGCAGGCTCAGCGCAGCTATCGCATACGCGCAGCCTATCGCCCCGAATGCCGCAGTGCGCCGCAGGCTGCACGGCCTGCCCACAAGCGCCGCCGCCATGCGCAGCACGAGTATATCCATCAAAAGATTGTCCAGCGCATACAGTTCTATATACATGCACATCACCCGCGTATACATTACCATATGCATGCTTTTCATCGTGTAGAACAACCGCCGAAACAATGCGGCAATGTTGTCGATTAAATTTAAGCATAGCAAAACGGCGGCCTTTATGGCCGCCGCGCAATGCTTTTTCAGTGTGTAGTTATATATTCTATTATATCCCGCGCGGCATATTTGTTTATCTCCTGCCGCTGGCATGAATGCATATGCTCGCGCTCCGCTTCGCTTGAAAGCAGCTTTACCGCCGCCGCGGCATTTTCCGCCGCGTTGCGCCCGCTCAGCGAAAGCCCGTGCTTAACAAAAAAGCGCACGTTTTCTTCCTCCCAGCCCGGCAGCGGGGACATATGCACAAGCGCTATCTCCTTGACCGCCGCCTCTGTCGAGCTTAGTCCGCCGGGCTTGCTTATCAGCACGTCCGCCGCATCCATATATTCTGATACGCGCGTAGTGTACCCGGTGGCAAACAGCCGGCACTTGCCGCCGTATTTCTTTTCAAGCTCCGTGCGCAGTTCGTCGTTCGTCCCGCACAGGGCAACTATCGCCGTATCCTTGGGCATCATAGGCAGCAGCCGCTCCGTCAGTTCCTTCACGTTTCCAAAGCCCATGCTGCCCGTCATCATCATAAGTATCGGCACGTCCTGCGGCAGGCCAAGCCTTTCGCGCGCGGTGCGCTTATCCGTTTTTATTATCTTGTTTTCCGATACGGGTATTCCGCTTGGGATATACAGCCTGTTCGGCGCCTTCTTTTCATAATCCGCAACTATGTCCTTATGCGGCACAAAGTATGCGTCAAGGCAGGTGTCGCTCACAAACGTTGTGTAGCAATAATCCGTTGCCACAAAGTAGCCCTTAAACGGCATTCCCCAGTTTCTCAGGTAGCTCATTGCCTCCGCCGCAAATACATGCGTAGCCACTACTGTATCCACGCCGTTTATGCTGCAAAACTTGGCTATTCTATCCGCAAAGCCAGCGCTTTCATAGTATATTGCCGATTGATACGGCCCGTTCGCCATGCGCTCGGCTATGCGTTCCCCTGTTTTGAATATGCGTGGGTTATACAGTGCGCTGTTTACATGTATTTTCTTTATGCGTTCCGAACGGCGCGGGGAATCAAACATAAGCGTATCGGCTATTATTGCGCTTATACCGCGCGCCTCCGCCTGTTCCATCAGCGCCTTTGCCGCGCTGTTATGCCCTTCGCCGTTGTTGCTGGATAATATCAGCAGCTTCACTTATTCTGCCCTCCCTGCCTTGCGTTCATCCGCTTATACAGCCGCACGAGCCGCGGCCTATTATATCGCTGTATCATTATGAACGGAATGTTTGATAAGCCGTAAAGCACCGTTGCAACTATGCTCAGCCACCCCGTCATCGTTATAAGCAGCACCGGGCTTATTACAAGCAGCGCCCAATGCACCGCCTCCGCCACGCAGGTTTCCCGCGCAAGCAGTTCAAAATGCGCGCCGGATACGTCCCCGCCAACGCTTTTGCGCACGGTTTTGTTTTGGGCGAAAGCGAATTTGCTCTTGTCCGGCATTTTGTCCTTCCATTTGGCAATGCCCAGCCTTTCGTAAACCCTGCCGTACTTTTCCCATGCATACGGCGCATATGGGAATTTTTCCGGATCGAACTTTGCGCGCGGCAGCTTTTCGCCCAAAATATGCGCAAGTATGCCTATTATTCCCGCCGTTACAACAAACGCCAACACATTAAGCAATAATTCCTTCATCGTATAATACCACTCCTTATGCAATGGATTATACATTTACGCCCCGCCGTAAACCAGCCGGTTAAGATTGATAAAGAGTGAAATAATTGTGAATGTAAGCAAAAAGGAGCCTTTTACGGCTCCTTTAATATGCTTTGTCCGCTTATTCTCCGCGGTTTCTGAGGAAGCTGGGAAGATCCAGATTGTTCTTCTCCTTGGGGTTATACTCGGTCTTGTTCAGATCCTTGCGCGTAACGTGCGGGGTCACTTCCTCGCCGTCGGGCAGGGGAGCGGAGTATTCCGGCTTCTTCGTGCGGCGCTCGTACCATACTTCGGGCTCCTTCTGCTCGCTGCGCTGCGACTTCATGGAGCCTATCGTCTGGCGGACGGAGTTTTCGGGTTTTTTGTCCGCTACCTGGTCCGCGCCTTCAAAGCCGGTGGCTATAACGGTTATGCGTATTGCATCGCCCAGCTCGTCGTCTATGCCCGCGCCGAATATGATGTTCGCGCCGGGGTCGGCGAAGTTGCGGATGAATTCGGAAGCTTCGTTCACTTCCTTCAGGCCCATCTGCGGGCCGCCGGTGATATTGATTATCAATCCGCGCGCGCCGTTTATGCTAGTTTCGAGCAGGCTGCTTTCAACAGCCTGCTTCGCGGCCTCTATGCCGCGGTTTTCGCCGGAGGCCATGCCTATGCCCATGTGCGCCATGCCGCGCTCGCGCATTATGGTGCGAATATCCGCAAAGTCAAGGTTTACTATGCCGGGCTGGGAAATAAGGTCGCTTATGCCCTGAATACCCTGGCGCAGCACGTCGTCCGCAATGCAGAACGCCTCGGTAAACGTTACGTTGTTCACCGTGTCAAGAAGCCTGTCGTTAGGGATTATTATAAGCGTATCAACGTTTTCCTTCAGGTTGGTTATGCCGTTTATGGCGTTGTTCATCCTTACCTTGCCTTCAAAACCGAAAGGCTTGGTGACCACGCCTATCGTCAATATGCCCAGTTCCTTTGCGCATGCGGCAACTATCGGCGCGGCGCCAGTGCCGGTGCCGCCGCCCATGCCCGCGGTTATGAACACAAGGTCGCTGTCCTTAATGGCTTCGGTTATGGCTTCGCGGCTTTCTTCCGCCGCCTTGCGGCCCATTTCGGGATCCGCTCCCGCGCCCAGTCCCTTCGTGGCCTTTTCGCCAATCTGAACCTTTTGCCCTGCGCGGGAATGATAGAGCGCCTGCTTATCGGTATTTACCGAAATGAACTCCACTCCCTTCAGGCCGTATTGTATCATGCGGTTCACGGCGTTGTTGCCCGCGCCGCCCACGCCAACCACCTTAAGTTGCGCAGGCTGGCTGCTTTCAAAATCCAGTCCAAACGGCATATATCATGTCCTCCTCATTATTTGAATAAGTCTATCAGCTTTTTGAATACGTTTTTACCCGGCCTTGCCCCCTCAAGCCTGCCGGCATTGTCCTCATCGGATGCATGCATCACGAAATCCATAACGGAAAACGCGCTTGCATAATTCGGCGAGGACAGCCTTGGCATCCAGGGCATCCTTACCTGAACGCTTGTGCCAAGCTCCTTTTCCATAAATTCGCAGCAGCCGCGCATCAGCGTTACCCCGCCGCCGCTCATATAAACCGGCAGCTTAGGCGTTATCTCAACGCCCATCTCGCCGAGCGCTTCCCTTATCAGCCGGCAAAGCTCGCGCGTGCGTTCTTCTATTATATACTGTATCGCTTCATGCTCAACATACATCATTCCCCCGCCCGGGACGCGTATAGTGTCTATACTGTCCTGATAATCAAGGGAATAAACATATCTGCGCTTAACGGTTTCCGCAACGGCTTCCTTTATGCCTATGCCGTAGCCAAGGTCTGACGTAAAGTGCGCCCCGCCAACGGCTATTGTACGCATATCCATAAGCGCCGCGTTTTTAACCAGCGAAACATCCGTATGCGTAGCGCCCGAATCTATAAGCACAGCGCCTTCGCTGCGCTCGTTTTCGGGAATTACGAAAACGCCTTCGCTAAGCGGAACAGCAATGTACATATCCGCATCAAGCCCAACGCGCAGCAGCGCGTCGCTCACAAGCTGCTTAAAACGGTTATCCACATAAAGGTGGGATACCTTTGCCGAAAAGCCTTCCGCCATAACGCCTATAGGCATGTCCGACCTTACGGCGCCCTGAACGGTGAACTCAACAGGCGTTGAATGGATAAGCGAATATCCGTCCGGCGCCGCAAAATCAAGCGAGGCATTTATAACGTCGTCTATGTCCCTGTGCGTTATTCGCCGCTGCTTGCCCTTGAAGTTCACTTCGCCCTGCTGCAGAATAAGCTTTGTAAACGGCGCGGGAACGCCAACGGATATATCGCGCACCCTGTGCCGCGCCTCCGCCTCTGCCGCGCTGAGCGCATCTATAATTGCGTCCGCAAGCTGCTGCTCATCCTCGAACGCGCCGTGCTTATAGCCCGGGTATTCCTTTATGCCCGCGCCCTGCACAAGTATATTATCCCGCCCGTCCGTACCGCAGATAAGGCAGATGACCTTTGAACTGCCGATATCGAGTATTGCCGTGTTCTGACCCATTCTGCCTCCTTTGCCGTATTAACCAAGCCGCCTTTATATAGCTGTTAACAGCATACCACAAGCGCGCCCGCTTTCGCAATATTATTTGCACCTAAATGTATAAAAGTTACGTTTAGGCAACATATTTCCCATACCCTGCCATTACCCGGAGAATGCGTCCGTAGGCCCGGGCGTGCGCATTGGCGTATCCTCAGGCGTGGACGTTACGCTCGGCTGCGCCGTCGCATTCGGGTCGGGCGTGGCGTTCGGGTCAGGCGTAGTGTTCGGCTCCGTAGTAACTTCCGGCGTTGCGATGGCTATCGGTTCCGCCGTCTTTTCCGGCGAATATACCGGATCGCCCTGCGCGGAAAGGTCAAGCGTGCCGTCCGTATCATGCCCCATTGACCTAAGCGTTGGCAAAACGGTCTTAAAATCGGCCAGCTTTTCTTCCGCCCTGTCCGGCTGGCCAAGGTGTATCCTTACGCCGGACGCGGTTTCCATATTTATGCTCAGCGGATTGCCAAGGTCTATTCCGGTTATCTCCTTTTCAAGTCCGGCGGAATACACGGCCTCAAGCAGGCTTATCATAGTGCGAGAATTGAAGTCCGATTCTTCACCAAGCCTTTGGTTAACGTGATAACCGCTGCTGCCCATGCCCGATATCTGTATAAGCCCTGAATAGTCCGCGCGTGCGCCTATATAAAGCACATATCCGTCCTTATCTATTACCGCCTGCGCATTCATGCCCACAAGCACCGCCGCTTCCTCGCGCTCTGTTATGTTCACCACCAGCTTGTCCGGATACACGCGGGTAACAACGGCGGAGGCGATATATGCATTCTGCTCCATTCGGTTCTCCGCCTCGTCAATGCGTTCAAGCCACATGTGCTTGCCCACGCTCAGTCCTGATGCGCGTATGAGCTCCTGTGCGTCATAATGCGTGCAGCCATATATCTCTATGCTGTCCACAATAAGCATAAAATATGTCAGCACCGCCGCAGTCACAAGCATTACCGCCGCCGTTATCAAAATGGCCAGCTTTATTATCTTCTTTCTTCTTTGGCGCGCGCGCTTTTCCTTCTCGGTCAGCTTTCTTTTGCGCCTTGCGTCCGCGCGCTTGGCCTCGCCCACGGTGCGCTTCGTTTTATTCTTGGGTTTTGGTTCTTCCTCGTCCTCTTCCGCTTCAAAAAAAGGCTCATCCGCAAACGGGTCGGCGTTCTCTTCCTGCTCCGCATCTGCGTCATATTCGCCGTAAGGCTGTTCTTTCTCGGCTTCCGGCTCGGCAGTATTTTCCGTTTCTTCGGTATCTATATTGTCTGTGCTGTCCGCTGCGCTCGCTTCTTCGCCGCTGTTTTCGTCTTCGGCGTTTTCTTCGGCCGCTATCTGCTCTTCTTCGTATTCTTCCGCTTCCGGCTCCTCCGCCCGTTTGAAGGGTCTCAAATTAAGCCTGTGGCTTTCTTCGGCCGCCTTTTCGCGCCATGGCTCGTTCCCTTCGCCCTTCACAGCATCAGTTTTCCTTTCGTATTATTTGTGCGCCCAGTGCATTGAGCGTTTCATGCAGCTTGTCATACCCGCGGTCTATCAATTCCGCGTGGTCTATTATCGTTTCGCCTTCCGCTACAAGGCCCGCAAGCAGCATTGCCGCGCCCCCGCGCAGATCCCATGCCTTCACCCTTGCGCCCGTCAGCTTATCAACGCCGCGTATTATCGCCGTTCTGTCCTTTTGTGTAAAGCTTGCGCCCATGCGCCCCAGCTCCGCTGCGTGGCGGTAGCGGTTTTCAAACACGTTTTCAACAATCACGCTCGTTCCAACGGCAATGGTACACAGCGCAAAAAGCTGCGCCTGCATATCCGTTGGGAAGCCCGGGTACGGCATGGTTTCCGTAAGGCGTATTTCGTTTGGTCTGTCGGGCGAACTTATGTGCAGCATCCCCTCGCCCGCAGTTATTACGGAACCCGCTTCCTTCAGCTTTGCCGCAATGCTGCCTATATGCTCCGTATTAACGTTTGTCAGTGTAAGCTCTCCGCCGGTTATCGCCGCGGCAGTCATAAGCGTGCCTGCAACTATTCTGTCCGGTATTATGCGGTGCGTTGTTTTTTTCTCCGCTGCATCGCCGCCGCGGATGGTTATGGTCGAACTGCCCGCGCCTTCAATTTTATATCCAAGCTCATTCAAAAACCGCGCCAGGTCGTCTATTTCGGGCTCTCTCGCCGCATTGAATACGGTTGTTGTTCCCTCCGCGCACGCTGCGGCCATCATAATGTTTTCCGTTGCACCCACGCTTGGGTAATCCAAATGTATATCCGCGCCCCTCAGCCGCCTGCCTTCGCATATTATCAGCCCGCGCTCCTCGCGCACGTCCGCGCCCAGCATCATAAGCCCCTTCAGGTGCAGATCTATCGGCCTGTGGCCTATTTCGCATCCGCCGGGGAATGTGCATACCGCCCGCCCGAAGCGCCCCAGCAGCGGCCCCAGCATGAATATACTCGATCTTATCTCCTTGCTGATGCTCTGCGGCATTATGCAGCGCTCGGCCTTTGCCGCGTCTATATGCGCCGTGCCTGCTTCAAGCGAGCAGCTTACGCCCAGCGAGCGCAGTATTTTGAGCATATTTTCAACATCGCTCAAATGTGGGCAATCAGTCAGCTCCACAGGGCCCCTTGCAATAAGCGTTGCGGCCAATATGGGCAGCGCCGCGTTCTTCGCGCCCGATACGCGCGCCGTACCAACTATCTTTCTTCCGCCGGAAACCAAAATGGATGCCATCTGTTTCTCCTTCCCGCATAAAAGCTAAGCACATTCATTATTATGCAGGAAACGGCGGTATTGTTCGCGTTTTTTCAGCGCATCATTGCGTATTGCGCGAAACGTTGAGCAAAATGCCTGCCGCGCTTAAAAATATTACCAAACTTGTTCCGCCCGCGCTTATAAACGGCAGCGTTTGGCCGGTGGTGGGGGCGCTGCTTGTGGCAACCGCAATATTTACTATCGCCTGCATGCCTATTACGCTTGTTATACCCGCGGCAAGCAGGCTGCCGAAGCGGTCCTTGCAGCGCATGGCAATGCGTATGCCCCTGTATACAAGGAACGCATATGCGCCCATCAGCAGCACGCAGCCGATAAGCCCAAGTTCCTCGCCTATTATCGCAAATATAAAGTCGCTTTCGCCATACGGCAGAAACAGCAGCTTCTGCCGGCTGAAGTTAAGCCCCTTGCCGAATATCCCGCCGGAACCGAGCGCTATAAGCGACTGCCGCAGCTGATACGCGCCGTCCGCCTTGCTGGTCCACGGGTCCCAGAACATTGTCATTCTGGCCTTTCTGTATTCTTCGCTCAATACCGCAATCACCATTACCGGCGCCGCTATGCCCGCAAGCGTAACAAGGTGCGCCATCCGCGCCCCGCCGAAAAACAGCATCACCGCGCCCGTCATGACCATTATGACCATCATGGACATGTTCTTCTGCGCCAGCAGCAATATGCCGAAAACGCCCATTATTATAAGCATGGGCACTATGCCGTGCGAAAAGCTTGCCATAAGCTGCGGGCGTTTGGACATGAACGACGCCATGTACAGCACAAGCACGAATTTAGCCAATTCCGAAGGCTGGAAAGACAGCGGTATGCCTATTTTTGAAAAATCAAGCCAGCGCTTTGCGCCGTTTCGCTCCACGCCCCAGAATACGACCGCGACCATGAGCGCGATTATAAGTATGAGCGCAAGCGTTTTGAACTTATCCAGCGTATGGTAATCAAAAAAGCTGAGTGCAAGCATAATCGCAAAGCCAATCGCAAAATACATACTTTGGTTTTTAAGGTAATAAAAACCGTTGTCCATGTTCCTGCTCTGCGCGTAATAATAGCTGGCGGAAAACACCATGACAAGGCCGAACGCGCATATTATGACCACGGTTATAAGCAGCGCGAAATCAAGCGGCCCCTGCCGCTTCTGCATCGGTCTCACGCGCGCGTTCTGCGCCTTTCCCCGGGAGTTGAGCGCCGGAGAGTTGCTTACATGCTCCACTTTGCCTCCTTACTTAGCCGCGTTTTGATACATTAAAGCTTATTCACAAGCTCCTTAAATATTTCGCCGCGCTGTTCATAGTTATCATATATGCCCCAGCTTGCCGCCGCAGGGGAAAGCAGCACCGCGTCCCCGCTTTGGGCCAGCTCTTCCGCCTGCTTTAGCATATCTATCATAGGCCCGTCGTTCACATACACGGGCGAATACCCCGTCTTTTCCGCGGCAAGCTTTATCGCCGGCACGTTAAGCCCGCTTGCTATAACCGCCTTCACCTTGCCGTCAAACGCTTCAAACAGCGGCGCAAAGTCACTCTTTTTGTCGTAATTGCCCACGCCAAGCAGCAGTATTGTCGGCCGGGTCATGGCCTGCACAGCCTTTATGGTGGAATCGGGGTTGGTGCCCTTTGAATCGTTTATCCATGCCACGCCGTCCTTTTCCCGCACGAACTCTATCCTGTGCTCAACGCCCGGGAACTCCCTGAGTCCGCGCCTTACGCCCTCCGCGTCAAGCCCCTGGCTCATGGCAAGGCATATCGCGCACAGCGCGTTTTCTATGTTATGCTTGCCCGGTATCCTCAGCTCGCTTGTTGCGATAAGGTCCGTCTCCTTGCCGTCCAGACGGAATATAATTCTTCCGTTTCTTATAAACGCGCCGTTTTCCGGCTCGGTCTCCTGCGAAAAATAAAGTATCCTTGCCCGCGTAAGCTTCGCCATGTCCCGCACTATGGGATCGTCGTAATTCAGCGCGGCAAAGTCGTTCTCTGTCTGGTTTTCAAAGCCGCGGCACTTTGCGGCAATGTAATTCTCCATCTTGTACTGGAAGCGGTTCAGATGGTCCTCGGTAATGTTCAGCATGCCGAACGCATTCGCATGGAAGTCCGCAATGCTTTCAAGCTGCAATGCCGCCGTCTCTGCCACAACATAGTCGCCCGCCTTAGTTTCGCGCGCATGCGCCGTTATGGGCACGCCTATGTTGCCCAGCACAAAGGTATGCTTTCCGGCAGCCTTGAATAATTCTCCCGTAAGCGCGGTGGTGGTGGTTTTGCCGTTTGTGCCGCTTATGCAAATGAACTTTGTGCCGCGGTTGCAGTAGCGATATCCAAGCTCTATCTCGCCTATGACCTCCGCGCCTGCCGCGCGTGCCTCGTCAACAAAGGGGCTGAATATGGGCACCACCGGACTTAATACAACAAGATCCGCGCCCTTTACAGCCTCGGCATGGTCAACGCCCAGCGCGTCTTTATACTCTATGCCGCTCAGTTCTTCCTTTAGACCCTTTATGTCCGTTTTCATATCGTTTACGGTAACGTCATAGCCCAGCTCGTATAAAAGCTTTGCGCTGGCTATGCCGCTTTTGGCCATGCCTATGACCACCGCTTTTTTCCCGTTCTTTTCCATTTGCCCTTTACCTCCCCCTTATGGTTGAAGTTATATTGAATGCGCGTGCATTTATTCGTAAAAAAAGGGGCCGTTCAGTGCCGGTCAGGAGGCTTGAGACAAAAGAGCCGCGCTCTGTCTCAAGCATCTTAACCTTCAAGCGCACGCCGTGCCAAGCGCCAAGGAACCACGGCTTCGCCCGCACGCACCGAACGACCAAACAAAAATTTTATAGATATGCCAACAGGCACACTAAACAAAGCAGTACGGTAATTATCATATATACCGAAACTATGCGCGTTTCAGTATAACCCAGAAGCTCGAAATGATGGTGCAGCGGGGCCATTTTGAATATGCGCTTTTTTCTCAGCTTATAGGAGCCAACCTGCAATATGCAGGAAACGCTGCTGGCCACGAAGCAGCCGCCCATTATGGCAAGCAGCAGCACGCTGCGGCTGAATATGGCCATTGCGGATATTGCGCCGCCAAGCGCCATGGAGCCGGTATCGCCCATAAACACGCGGGCGGGGTAAGTGTTGTATCGCAGGAATCCAAGGCAGCCGCCCGCTACGGAGGCCGCGAATATGGCCATGGAGCTCAGCTCCGCGCTGTACTGCGTCTGCACGGCTTGTCCTTCGGCTACGGGAGCCTTCACCGCGGCAGCCATATAGATGAATATCATCATCATGCTTGTTGAATACACAAGCGACACGCCGGAGCAAAGCCCATCAAGTCCGTCGGTAAGGTTTACCGAGTTCACCGTGCCTATGATTATGAACATCATGGCAGGTATATAGAATATGCCAAGGTCCCATTCCGCCTTGAAGAAGGCAAGGTATATCTTCGATCCTATGAACGGGGACTGATACGCATACAGCGCCAATATAAACGCTATTGCAAACTGCGCTATTATCTTTTGGTACGGCCTGAGGCCGATTGTGTTCTTCTGCTTCACTTTAAGGAAGTCATCCAAAAAGCCTACCAATGCGAACGCCGCCGTTGCAAGCAGCGCGGGAAGCGCAAGCTCAGTAGCGTTGAGCGAAAATGCAAGCGTGCCAACCAGTATGCCCGCAATGAACATCATGCCGCCCATTGTTGGCGTGCCGGCCTTGCTCAGGTGGCTCTGCGGGCCGTCGCTGCGCTCATTCTGGCCGAACTTCAGCCTTCTTAGCATCGGTATTATCACCGGGCCCAGCGCTATCGTCACCACGGCCGAAACAATAAAAGCATATATCGCGTATTTCATACTATTCCTCCGATAAAGGGACGCTTCGGCCCCTTCTTATCTTCTGTCCAGCTCCTCAAGCAGCTCGGCAACAATCTCCTTTTCGTCAAAATGGCGCTTTCCGCCGCCTATTTCCTGATAATTTTCGTGACCCTTGCCGGCAAGGACTATAACGTCCTTCTCCTTCGCGTTTTCAAGCGCGTATTTTATCGCCGCGCGCCTGTCTTCTATCACAACGTGCGGGCAGCCGGATTTGTTAACGCCTTCAAGCACGCTTGTTATTATGCTCATCGGCTCCTCATCGCGCGGATTATCGCTCGTAACTATAAGGAAATCCGAATACCGTCCGGCAATTTCGCCCATTATGGGGCGCTTTGCCTTGTCGCGGTTGCCGCCGCAGCCGAAAAGGGTGACCACCCTGCCGCGTGCAAAGCCGCGCACCGTGCGCAGCACGTTTTCAAGCGCGTCCGGCGTATGCGCATAATCGAGCAGCACGCTGTAATCCCCATTCGTGGGCAGCGGTTCAAGCCTGCCGGAGACGGATTTAAGCTTCGCCAAACCCTCGCGGATATGGTCCGCGTCAAAGCCAAGCAGCATGCATGCCGCAGCCGCGCCCAGCGCATTGAACACGCTGAAAAGCCCAGGTATGCTTATTTTTATATTTATGCTGCCCTCCGGCGTGCGCATGGCGAACTGCGCGCCGGCGGTGGTTATCTCTATATCGTTTGCGAAAAAGTCCGCCTTTTCCCTTATGCCGAACGTGGTCAGCGGGATATCAAGCCCGTCCGTTATGCCTGCAAAGTGCGGATCGTCCGCGTTCACAACGGCGCGTTTGGACTGCAAAAACAGCTTTTTCTTCGCCGCAAGGTAATTATCGAACGTTTTATGATAGTCAAGATGGTCCTGCGTAAGGTTCGTGAATATGCCTATATCGAACTCCACGCCGTGCACCCTCGCCTGGTCCAGCGCATGGGACGAAACCTCCATCACCACCAGCTCAACGCCTGCGTTCTTCATGTCCCGCAGTATTTTTTGAAGGTCAACGCTTGCGGGCGTGGTGCGCTCGGTCTCCAGTATTCTGTCGCCTATCAGGTTGTGTATTGTGCCTATCAGGCCAACCTTCAGCCCCGCCTCCTCGGCGATGCTCTTTATCATGTATGTCGTGCTGGTTTTGCCGTTGGTTCCGGTAACGCCTATCATCTTCATTTCCCGGGAAGGATAGCCGTAATATGCCGCCGCCATTTCCGCCATTGCAATGCGCGTGTTTGGCACGATAAGCTGCGGCAGGTCAATATCCAGCTTGCGCTCTACCACCAGCGCCGCCGCGCCTGCTTCCTTTGCCATGGGCGCGTATTCATGCCCATCGGAAAACGTACCCGTTACGCAGCAGAAAAGGTCTCCTTCGTGCACCTTGCGCGAATCGTATTCTATATTTGCAATTTCCCTATCCTCGCCCACCAGCGTATGCTCGGTGACCTTGGCAAGTTGACTCAGCAGCATTTTTCGCCTTTCCCCGGGACGGCTTTAGCCTATCCCCGTATCAGAAAATTCCACAAGCACCTCCGTGCCCTTCGGCACGGTTTCCCCCGCCGCGGGGGATTGCCGTATCGCTTTGCCGGATTGATCCGGCGGGTCTATTTTTATTGTCAGTCCCTTTGCCTTCAGCGCATCGCTCGCCTCAAGCCGCGTTTTATCCAAAACGTCCGGAACCGTTACCATTTCGTCCTCTTCGGCGGTAATGTCCGGCTCGTCTGCCGACGTCATCACCGTGTACAGCAGCACTCCGCTGCCCGCCTGCGCCGTTGCTCCCGCGGCAGGCACCTGCGCGGTAACAAGCTCGTTCTCGTCATCCTGGAATGTGGCTTCCAGCCCAACCTTGCTCAGCTCATGCTTGGCTTCATTCACGCTCATGCCCGTAACGTCCGGCACAAGCACGCTGCCTTCGGCGGATTCAGGCAGGTAGCCCGAATACCTAAGCACTTCTTCCATTACCTGCTTCACGAACGGCGCCGCTACGGTGCTTCCGAATATTGTGCCCACCTGCGGCTCGTCAACCAATATTAGGCAAACGTACTTCGGGTCGTCCGCCGGGGCGAAGCCTATGAACGAGGCTATAAGCTGCCCTTGCGCAACCTTGCCGTCGGAACCGTACTTCTGCGCGGTGCCGGTCTTTCCGCCCACCCTGTATCCGGGTATGGCGGCGTTTTTGCCGCTGCCCTCGCTCACTACGCTTTCGGCTATCTCCCGCACAAGGGCGGAGGTTTTCTCGCTTATCACGCGGCGCACCACCGTGGGCTCGTTCTTCAGCACAACCGTACCGTCCGGCGCAACTATGCTGTCCACCACATACGGCTGCATGAGGTTGCCGCCGTTTACCGCCGCGCTTACCGCCGTAACCAGCTGCAGCGGCGTTACCGCTATGCTCTGCCCAAAGCCTATGCGGGCCAAAGTATTATCGGTAATGTACTTCTGGTGCGTAACTATGCCCGCGCTTTCCCCGGTTATTCCGCTGCCCGTTGAGGAGCCGAAGCCGAAGGAGTATATGTAATCATAGAACGTTTCCGTTCCCATGCTGAGCGCCATGCGTACAAAGCTGGGGTTGCAGGAATTCTGCACCGCCTTATACAGCGTTTGCGAGCCATGCCCGCCGTGCTTCCAGCACTTTATCCTTTCCCCGTTTACAATGCAGCCGCCATCGCAGCTGAAGCCCGTATCCGCAGTTACGCTTTTGCTGTCCAGCGCCGCGGCAAGCGTGATAAGCTTGAACGTGGAGCCCGGCTCATACGAATCCGTGACCACGCGGTTGCGCATAAGCGAATTGAGCAGCGCCATGTCGCTCCTTGGCGGGGAGTTGGGGTCAAAGTCCGGCTGGGTAGTCAGCGCCTTTATTTCCCCCGTGGTGCAGTCCATTATTATTCCCTGCACGCTTATTGCCTTGTTTACCTCCAGCGCTTCCTTGCAGGCCTTTTCAAGCGCGCTTTGCATCACCGCGTCAGTTGTCAGCACAATATCGTCGCCGTCGGTTGCGGGAATCAATTCCTGCACGCCGTATGCAAGGGCGTTGCTCCTTGCGTCCGTTTCCGTCACCATGCGGCCGTCTTTACCGGCAAGGTACTTGTCGTATTTCTGCTCAAGTCCCGCCTGCCCTTCGCCATCAACGGTGGTAAAGCCCAAAAGCTGGCTGAAAAGCGAACCGGCGCTGTAATAGCGCTTTGTGTCTATTGCCGTGCCAACGCCGTTGCCAAGCTTCATAGCCTCTATTTTATCAACAACGTCCCGCTCTACCTGGCGGGCAAGTATAATTTCCTGTTTGTTGGAGCTTACCCTTTCAAGCACCTTTGCATAGTCCATGCCCAGCAGGTTTGAAAGCTCCCTCGCTACCCTTTCGCGTTCGTCTGTATTTATGCTTTTCGGCCAGACAACGATTTTATACGCCGTAGCGTTCCTTGCAAGCACCACTCCGGTGGAATCGAGTATTTTCCCGCGCGTGGCGCTTAGCATTGTGTTCCTTGTTTGCTGCGATTCGGCGCGGCCTGCCAGCTCGTCGCCGTCTATCACCATTATTTTTACAAGCCTTATGCTGAGCACGAAAAACAATCCGCATATTATGCCCAGCATTATTTTAAGCCTTTTTTTGTTGGAAACGCCCGGTGCGTCCAAGGCTGCGCCCTCCTTTATGTTTTATCAGCCGCCGCACTCCGTCCTTTGCAAAGGCAAGCCTTTTATTATGGCTCGTCAGTCGCCGTAGCCCCGTCCGGCTCCTGCACGTCCTCCGTCCGAGCGGTCTGCTCAGGCTCGGTCTGTGTCTTTGCCGCGCCGTTCATGTAACCGCCGACGGCGCCGTTGACTTCAACTATTTGCTCGGCCGTAGGATAATTCAGCCCTGCCTGCGCCGCGGCCAGCCTTGCTTCGTCCAGGCTTACCGCCTCGTCCAGCTGCACCTCAAGCTCCGTTATCCTTCTTTGGCTTTCTTCTATCTTTTTCTGCGTGCTGTTTACCGCCCTGTATGCGCTTGCTATCGACGCATACCTGAACACCAGCCCTATCATTACCGCCGCTATCATCAGCACGCCCGTAACGCTTATAAGCTTGGGCAGCGTTCTTTGCTTGCGCTTTTGTGCTGTTGTAGCCTCGCGCATTATGCGCGTCTGCGGGGCGGCGTGGCGCTTCGGCTCGGCGCGGGGTATCTGCGCGGGGATGCTTTCCGCTTCCTCATAGGGCAGCTTTTCCGCCGTGGCCGCGCGGGAATACGAATACACCCTTGAAGGTGCGTATACATTCTGTCCCTTTTTCGCCGTCGCTGCCATTTTATTCACCGTCCTGTCTTTTTATGCGCTTAAAGCTTTTCTATAGCCCTAAGCTTTGCGCTCCTTGCGCGCGGATTGTATTCAAGCTCCGCTTCCCCCGCCACTATCGGCTTTCGCGTAAGCACCTTTGCCGTTGGCACCTTCCCGCAGGTGCATATGGGGGCGCGCGGGTCGCAGGTGCAGGGCTTTTCAAATCGCCTGAACGCCTGCTTTATTATCCTATCCTCCAATGAATGGAAGGTTATCACGGCCATTACCCCGCCCGGGGCCAGCAGGTCGTGCGCATCCTCTATTGCCTTTTCAAGGCCGCCGAGTTCGTTATTGACCTCTATGCGTATCGCCTGGAATGTGCGTTTTGCCGGGTGCTGCGCTTCCCTGCGCGCCGCCGCCGGCATGCTGCGGGCAATTATGTCCGCCAGCTCAAGCGTTGTGGCTATCGGCTTTTCCGCGCGGTTTTTGACTATTGCGTTCGCAATGCGCGAAGCGTAGCGTTCCTCTCCGTAATCCTTTATTATTCTGAAAAGCTGTTCGCTGCCGTAGCCGTTCACAACGTCGTATGCGCTGAACGCCGCGCTCTTGTCCATCCGCATGTCAAGCGGGGCATCTTCCCTGTATGAAAAGCCTCGCTCCGCCGCGTCCAGCTGATATGACGACACGCCAAGGTCCATCAGTATGCCGTCCAGCTTGTCCACCCCGCGCTGATGCATAAGCTCCTTCATGTCAAAAAAGTTGCCGTGCACCGCCGTGAACTTATCGCCGAAGGGCTCAAGCCGTTTGCTTGCCGCGTTTATTGCGTCCATATCGCGGTCTATGCCGTATAGCTTGCCGCCATCGGGCAGGGCAGTAAGTATGGCCTCGCTGTGCCCGCCGCCGCCGAGCGTGCCGTCGGCATATATTCCGCCGCGTTCGGGTTTAAGCAGCTCAAGCACCTCTTTTAGCATTATGGGTATGTGCTTAAATTCGCTCATAGGCCGCTCTGTATCCTTGTAAGCGCAAGCAGCGTTTCGTCATCGAAGCCGGACTCGTTGTCCATCTCCTCGTTCCACTTGGCGCGGTTCCAAATTTCTATGCGGTTGTTGGCCCCGGCCAGCATAATGTCGCCGTCAAGCTGCGCCCTTTCCCTTAGGCTTGGGGCTATGAGTATGCGCCCCTGCTTGTCCAGCTCGCATTCGCATGCGAGGGCGAAAAGCTTCCTTAGCGCCTTCTGCACCACTATGTCCGCCAATGACACATTCTGCACCGCGTTCACGAACGCATTCCATCTTTCTTCGGACATGCCCATAAGGCACTGATAATCCCCCTTACGGGCAAAGCCGCAGGTCACGATTATCCGCGCCCCAAGATCCAAGCGCCATTTGGCAGGGATGATTATCCTGCCCTTGCTGTCCATATTATGTTCGAAACAGCCAATAAGCACCTTTCCTGTTGCCTCCGAATCCCATTCAAATGGGTATAAAGCGCCCTTTATCCCATTTAGGTAGCTTGATTATACCACCACTTCGTGGCACTTGTCACCACTTTTATGGTAAAAACTCATATTTTTTGTTAATTCATCCTTATTTTGAGTCAAAAAAGTCCCCCGCCTTGTTTGGCAGGGGATATGCGTTTGCTTATTCGCGTTTTATGTTCAGTTGTTCTTCTGCGGCAGGGGGAGCTGATACTCCGCCTGAAGCGGCGTGCCCGCAACATATCCGGGCCACACATAGTAGCGCCTGGGGTGCATACGGTAAACGGTGTTGGCTATTGGCTCGCGCTTCACCTCGACGCCGTTGAGCTTATATGACTTAAATGTATCGTATACATAACCGGACTTAGCTTCGTTCTTCAGCATCCAATACGGCGCGGTAAGGCCGGAATAGGTTATGTATTCGTCCGCCGTCGGCTCTATATTCGGCAGGCGCTCGCTAATCAGCTCTATTTCGTCAAACCCGGCATCCGCCGCAAAGGGCAGGCCGTATATTTCGCACCATATGCGCTTCTGCTCCTTATCTATCCAGGTGAACACATATACGGGCGCTTCCGTATTGTTGCTCCACTTAAAATCTATCGTGCCGGTGTTTATGGTTGCGTCAAGCCCGCCGGGAACATAGCTGAGCCTGCTTGAATGCGCCTGGCGATAGACTATATTATAGTCTCCCATAAGCACAGCCTCATACATGGTTGTGCTTACCTGGCATACGCCGCCGCCCGGCTGATCCTCGGTATTTGCGCCGCCCTCTATTACCGCGGGAGCAGGCTGCCAGCCGTATTTTTCATATCTGTCCCCAAGCAGCGTGTTGCAGGAAAGCACATCGCCCGGCTGCAGCACAGTGCCGTATATCAGCCCGCAGGCCTTGGTCATGTTATGCACGCGCTCCGCGCGGCCGTAATGCCCCTTGGCATAGCTTGTGTAGGCGCTTGAACGCATTACAAGCGTTTCCTTTATGGTGGCTATGGTAACCTCCGGCTCTATGGGTTCGTTTTCAAATTCAACCGTGCCGAACTCCCTTGCTTCGGTGCGCGCGGTAAGCTCGTCAATAAGCTTCTGCTCGTTCACGCCGTGCCCGGGTATGCCCTCCACAAAGTCGAACCGCAAATCCCTCAAATCGGTTACGGTATCATCATCCGCCTTGCCTATGTTCACGGCGTCAAGCGCATCGGTAGCCTTGTTCATTTCAAGCTGCTTAACGCCAAACGTTGCGTCCACGGGCGCGGTGTTTACCTCCGCCGCTATGCCCGCCGCAAATTCGGTAAAATCGGGCGCGGCGATAGTGTATTCAATATCGAAGCTCCTGCCGTTTGCGGCTATGTCGCTAAGCTCCGCCTGCAATTCTTCAAGCGTGCCTTCGCGGCCGAGCGCCATGGCCTCGTTAAGCTTTTCTTCCGTATTATAAGTTATGTTGAAAAAGCTTTTGTCTATCGTGTATGTATGTTCGCCGTCGGTCACGGTGAAGCCCACGTCCTCCGTCAGCTTTTCTTCCGCCGCCTTCAGCGCATCCTTTGCCGCATCCATGCCCATGCCGCTTACGTCCACGCCGCCCACGGTTATGCCCGCGTGGAACGTGCCGGAGTTGATTATGCTCTGCCGCTGTTCTTCTTCCCTATCCGCCTTTATTTTGAGCGCGATAAGCACGCCGCCGAGCACCAGCGCCGCCGCAAGGAGCGACACGAGCACTATCGTAAGCGTTTTGCGGGAGTTGTTCTGCGGCTCTACGCCTGCGTTGTTTTCCATATTCCCTCTACCCCTGTAAACAGTATTTTTTTCATCAGCCGTATTTACTATTATATTTCCATTCACCCCTCATGTAAAGACAGGATTTCGCTTTATTATGTAATATGCAACCTGATATTTATGGAAAATGAAAACGCATCACCTGAACCGCTTGATTATATTCGCGTTTCAAAGTATAATCATGGCATCATTATGGGGTATACTGCCCCGGTTAACAGAAAGGGGATTTTTCCTATGCATAACAGCAAAAGGGATTCTGTCCGATTCTTTATTCAATTTGCACTTTTGGCGGCGATAGAAGCCGTGTTCTGCTTTACTCCGCTCGGCTCCCTGCCCGCGATAGGGCCTATAGTGGCCACGCTTGCAATGATACCCGTTATAATAACCTCCATACTGCTCGGCACCAAGGCCGGCACGCTCATGGGCGCGATAACGGGCCTGTTCAGCTTTATAGTATGGACGTTCACTCCCCCCACGCCCATAGCCGCGTTTGTATTTTCGCCGTTCTATACCCTTGGCGAATATCAGGGCAACTTTTTCAGCATAGTTATATGCTTCCTGCCGCGCATACTTGTGGGTACGGTATCGGGCGTGCTCTATAATGCGCTTAGCAAGAGCATGAAGAACAATGTTATTGCAATGGTCATAGCGAGCGTTGTGGGCAGCCTTGTGAACACGTTCGGCGTGATGCTTGGCATATGGGCATTCTTTGGCGACCAATACGCAAGCATAGCAGGCCAAGGCATATTGCTGATAATAGGCAGCACGGTACTGACCAACGGCATACCGGAGGCCATAGTTGCGGGCGTGCTTTGCCCCGCAATATGCAAGCCGGTGAAGAAATTCATACTGAAGGACTGACAGGAGAAACACGATGGGCGTAGTGCTGGGCATAGACATAGGCGGCTCCACCACCAAGATTGCCGGTTTTCAGGAATCCGGCCAGCATATAGGCACGCTTAGGGTGGAAGCATCGGACAGGCTGACTTCCCTATACGGCGCGATAGGCAACTTCTTAAGCACGCGCGCAATATCACTAAACGACGTGGCCTGCTGCGTTATAACCGGCGTTGGCGCGGCGCTTGTGAACGGCGATATATACGGCATACATACCGAGCGCATAGATGAATTCGTTGCCATAGGCAAGGGCGGCCTTGCGCTCAGCGGCAAGGAGGAGGCGCTTGTTGTAAGCCTTGGCACGGGCACGGCGTTCGTGCGGGCGGGGAGACTTGGCTGCGTGCATATAGGCGGCAGCGGAGTCGGCGGCGGAACGCTTGCGGGGTTATCCTTCCATGTGTTCCACGAAAACGACCATTCCGCAATGGAACGCCTTGCCAAAAAAGGCGATTTGAGCAAGGTTGATTTGATGATATCCGATATATGCACCAATGAGGTTGGCGCGCTGCCTTCGCACATTACGGCATCCAACTTCGGCAAAATAACCAGCGGCACGGAAAAAGAGGACATTGCACTGGGGCTTTTGAACATGGTGTTCCAAACGATAGGCATGCTGAGCGTGTTCGCGCTGAGGAACGACACGGTTAAGGACGTTGTGTTGACGGGCAGCCTTGCGAACATGAGCATAGCTTCGCAGGTGATGCGCGTGGTTGAGGAAATATCGGACGTTAAGTTCTTCATCCCCGAAAACGCAACCTTTGCAACCGCAATAGGCGCGGCGCTGCCGTTCGTGCGCAACGCAAGGATATAAGCACACATATAACAAAACAGCGTGCGGCAAAATGCTTCCGCACGCTTATTTTATGCCCTGCTTTAACCTTCTTTAAGGCTGTTTGCGCGGAAGTTTATCCTGCGCGGAGTGGGCAGCGAATCAAAGCGGATAACGTATGCCATGCGGCCGCGGTCTATATCCACCACCATGCCGCCGCCCATTATGTCGTGCATCACGCGCTGGCCTACCGTGAAGCGAAGCTCCTGCGTTTGGGCGGTAAGGCGGTTCTGTACTGATGATATGTAGCGCTCCGCCTCCGCCTTCAGGCTTTCGTTAAGCTCGCTCGTGTAGTCCAAATACTGCCGGTCTATATCGAACACAAAGCGCGAAGGGTAGCGGAAGGAGCCGTCTATGCTCCTGCCCTCCGCATCGGAAAGAAACAGCCCCTTTTCGGCCCTTGTCACGGCAACGAACATAAGCCGCCGCTCCTCCTCCATGCCTTCAAAGCTGTCCGTCCGCTTGGAGGGGAACACGCCTTCATCCAGCGCGCATATGAAAACATACGGGAATTCAAGCCCCTTTGCCGTATGCACGGTCATAAGCTTCACCGCGTCCGGGCTTGAGGCTGCGTCAAGATTGGTAAGCAGCGCAACATGGGCAATGAAATCCTCCATTGCGCTTTCCTCGCCGCAGCCCGTTTCGTATTCATACACGGCCTGCTTCAGCTCCGCCAGGTTATCCAGCCTGTCCTGCGCGCCCTCTGTCCTGAGCGCGGCCTCGTACCCGCTTTCGTTAAGTATTGCGCTTAATGCTTCCGATGCGGGCATATTTTTGTATATCGCCGCAAAATGCTCAATAAGCTTTATAAACCGCTTTGCCTGCGTGCCGGCAAAAAGCGGCTCGTCCGCGTTCCTGTCCAGCGCTTCATAAAGCGAGCAGGCGTTCTTTTCCGCATACTCGGTCAAAAAGCGCATGCGCTTCTGCCCTATGTTTCGCCTGGGCGTGTTCACTATGCGCAGGAAGGAAAGATCGTCCTTATACACAACCATGCGCATGTAGCTTAGCGCGTCCTTTATCTCCACCCTGTCGAAAAACTGCACGCCGCTGTATATCGTGTACGGTATTTCGGCCTTCATCAGCCCTTCCTCTATCGTCCTTGCGGCGTAATGCGCGCGGTACAGCACGGCTATGTCCCCGTACGGCACGCCCGCTTCGTTCAGCTCCTTTATGCGCGCGGCTATTGTTTCGGCTTCGGTATCGGTTGTTTTGTTGTGGGTATACACGGGGCGCTCCCCCTGCGGCAGCATGGGAATAAGCTCCTTTTTCATGCGGATGGTGTTTTTGTCTATCAGCGAATTTGCGGCGCTGAGTATCTCGGGCGTTGAACGATAGTTCTTCATCATCATTATGGTTTTAACATTGGGGAAGTTCCGTTCAAAGTCCAGCAGATATTTAACGTCCGCCCCGCGCCAGGTATATATTGTCTGGTCCGGGTCGCCAACTATAAAAAGGTTCTTATGATATGCGCACAGCGCCTGCATAAGCTCGTATTGCAGCGGGTCTATATCCTGAAACTCGTCTATCATTATGTATTCAAGCCGCTGCTGCCATTTCAGGCGTATTTCGTCCGATTGGGAGAATATATACAGCGTGAACTTGATAAGGTCGTTATAATCAAGGCCGAAGCATTTCTTTTGCTGATAAAGATAGCCGTAGAATATTATGTCCTTGGCTGTTACCGCTTCGTCGTATTTCTTTTTGAGCGTATCCAAGTCCATGGCTATAACGTCCAAATAATACTGCGGGCGGTTGACGCATTTTTCAATCTCTATCATGTCCCGCGCCTTGGAAAACGTCATATCCCTAAGGGTTAAGCCGCGCTCCTCATATATTACGGCAAGCATTGAATCAATGTCCGAATTGTCCAGCACAAGGAAGCTTTTGGGGTACTGGACAAAATAGCTGTCCTCCTGCAATACGGATACGCAGAAGCCGTGGAACGTGCTTATAAAGCCGGTGTCGTTATCGCCGGTAAGGGCGCGTATGCGCCGCCGCATCTCGTTTGCGGATTTGTTGGTGAAGGTTACGCAAAGTATGTTTGAAGGCAGAATGCCCACCTCGTTCACAAGGTATGCAAACCTGTGCGCAAGGGCGCGGGTCTTGCCGCTGCCTGCGCCCGCCATAACGCGCACGAAGCCTTCCGTGGTGGTCACGGCCTCGCGCTGCTCGGTATTCAGTCCGCTAAGTATATCGCTCATATTCCCCCCGTTTAATAAGCACGGGGCGGCCGCGCGGTCGCCCCGATAGAGTTATTGTTTAAGCTTTGTACGGCTTATTTCTTCTTTTTGCTGACAATTATGACTATTGCCGCAACGACTATCACAGCAGCAATTATGCCAACTATCGCTCCGGTGGACAATCCGCCCTCGGGCTCGGTCGCCGCGGGCTCGGCGGGAGCGGGTTCGGCTGTGGCTGCGGGGGCTTCGCTCTCGGCAGGTGCCTCGGTAGGCGCGGGCGTGGGAGTTTCCGTAACCTCCGGCACAAGCTCAAGGCTTGCGGTATAGGTTGTGCCGTTGTTCGCCATTACGAATATGTGCATGGTTGCAGGCTTCTTCAGCCCGCCCAGTATAGCCGTGGGCTTAATGGCAAGGTTGCCGTTTTCGTTGCCCTTAACGGTGTAGCGGAAGGTATGGTTTGCGTCGCTGGTTTTTACGTTTTCGGGCATGGGCGCTTCGCTCACGTCCTCGCCCTCAAGGTAATAGGCTATTATGCCGCAGCCGTCGCTCTTCCATTTGGCGGAGGTGAAGTTTTTGCCTATCTGCACGGCCTCGCCGTTTGCCATAAGGGTATATTCGTTCTCCCCTGCGCTCACCAGCTCGCACTCAACGCGGTTGGGGTTGCAGGCGGATATGTTCTCTTCCTTGTCGTGTATAATATATGCCACCTTGCCGCTCCATGCTTCGTCAAGCTGATCCGCGCGGTAACGCCTCAGGCAGCCCGCGTCGCTTCCGGCGGCGGAGTCACTGGAATAGAAGTAATCCACGCCGTCTATGGTTTCGTAGCCGGTTATGGTTATAAGATGGCCGGCCGTGTTGCCCGCAGCGCCGTTTTCAAGGTAAGGATACTGACCGTTTGTGCCGGAGGAATACTTAACGCTTATGCCAACGCTGTAGCCGTGCGCAAGCTCCTGACGCAGTATGTCAAGGTCGGCATACTGAATATAAACATCGTAGCCGTAGCTGCCCGCGGCAGCAACGCTGAACGACCAGTTGCCGAAGCCGTCATAGTCGCTGTCGTAATCGATAAGGGCTATTTCCTCGGGCAGGGTATCCTCTCCGCGGTCGTTGAGCATGGTGCATACGGTTGTTGCGCTGCACATGGAGCCTGCAATGCTCTGCTCGCGCACCATCTGGGAATACGCGGGCGTATCAAGCAGCACCTTTTCGGGCAGCTCAACGGCTTCGCCGTAGTAAACGGGGGTTATGTACTGCCCCTCAAGCGTGTTCTTATAGGTAACGCCAAGCTGCCTTACCGTGGGGGACACGCCGTCGCTATTGGCATGGAGTGTCACCTTAAGCTGAATTTTGCTCGCGGTTTCGCCATCCTTGCCGGAAATGGTGAACTCATCTGTGCTGATATAGGCCAAATCGCACTCCCCGGACACGGAGCCGCGCTTTACGCTGTCGCTCCATTTGCCCCAGCTGAGCCATTCCGTCCAGCCCTTTTTCATGTCCACATACGCGCGGGCGGAAACGTCTATCCATGTACCGGTGGGGGTATCCGCGCCCCAGGATGCCACCATGTATTCAAACGGGGCCGTGCCCAGCACAACGCTTGTGTATGTGCCTTCGCTTTCGCCTTCCTTGAGCACTATCGCGCCGTTGCCTATGCTTTCATCGGTAACAACGTTTTCAAGCGTACCCGCGGCAAAATCCTCCGCGGTGGTAAATACGGCCAAATTGCCCTCTATTTCCCTGTCCGCCTTTTCGGCCGTTACCGGCACGCATATCAGCGCCATTATAAGCGCAAGCGTTATCGCGGCAAATCTTTTCATTTTGCAATTATCCTCCTATTTGTCAGGATGTGAATCTAATATATTTTATCACCTATCGCGCGCATAGGCAATAGGGGGAACTTAACTCCCTCTCCCCCCCTACACACTATCGTCACTTGCGTCACTATCGTCGAAACAGGCTAAATGTCTGGCTTTTTTCTCCGACGCAGCTTCGACGATGAAATTCTGCGTCGCTCATTTGCTTCAATCAATCTAAAAATGGCTTGCACTCTTTCTGCCCAAATTTAAGATTATTTTGCCTTTATTTTGCACTTGCCTTGCGCTTTTGGGCGGGTTATACTGTTTACGATGGAAAAATCGGCCATGCGCCTTCCCTTCACACCCGAAGGGAGGGCTTTTTTTATGTCCGAAATTACCATCAGTTGACAAGGACACATAAGGTTTTAGGGGCCAAATAGCACGGCATAGCTGTGTCGTCCTCATTTGAAAGACCTCTAGTATTCCTGCATTCGTCCTCCTTGCTCTGCCATACTCTTTGGCTCCTAAAACTCAAAGACCCTAAAGGAATTGCTTTGAGGGCAATCCAAGGCCGAGGAGCGCAGTACTACTGGAGGTAATTCAAGCGACGAGAACGCAGGAGTGTCCCAAAGCAAACCTTTAGGGCTTGTGTGCTCTTATCAACTGATGGTAGCCATCTATTTTTATTTTTGGGAGGAAATATCCATGATTGAACAAACCGTTGACAACGCCCTTACGGGCAACGAGGCCGCTGCCGCAGCACTGGAAATGATGCGCGCCACGCGGGAAAAGCTCCGTGCCGAAGCCTTGGCGCGGGAGGAAGAGCAGTTCATTGCGGACGAACGCCGCCGCGCCGCTCTGGAAGCGGGGGACAAGCCAAAGGCGGACGAGGACTACCGCCCCGGGGCTATCGCCATAGATGAGGATGAGGAAAGCCCCGCTCTTCTCGGCAAGGACATTGTGAAGGGCAGCGAAAGCTGCGTGAACGCATTCCGGCTGGCAACGCTCGGCTTCCCCGAGCCTAAGCCGATAGTGCAGCAGCTCATAGTGCCGGGAGTTACGCTGCTTGTTGGCGCAAGCAAGATAGGCAAAAGCTGGCTGACGCTTGACATGTGCCTTTCAATCGCCACCGGCGCGCCCTTCTTGGGCAGAAAGACACAGCGCTGCCGCGTATGGTACATGGCGCTGGAGGACAGCCCCAGCCGCATGAAAAGCCGCCTTATGCGCATAACGGACGGCGCAGTCAGCTACGATGCCTTTAACCTGACCTTCATATTCGATTCGCCCACCGTGGACATGGGCTTCACCAAAAGGCTTACGCGCTCATTTGACAAAAACATAGCCGAAGGCAAGCGCGAAGCCAATCCGGAGGTTATAGTCATCGATACGCTTCAGGTGATACGCGGCATGGCGGGCGCGGCAAGCAACGCCTACGCCGCAGACTATAGCTTCATCCGCAGCATGAAGGCCGTAGCGGAGAAATACGGCGTGGCGATAGTGCTGGTGCACCACACGAACAAGCTCAGGCAGACGGACGACCCGTATGAGAAGGTGTCCGGCTCAACCGGCCTTATGGGCGCGGCGGACACAACGCTGCTGCTTGAAAGGGCGCGCGGGAGCGACGAGGCCACGCTGAGCGGGGTAAGCCGAGACGTGTACTTTGAGGACATACCGCTGCGCTTTGACAAGGGCTTATGGCGCGTAAGCGAGCCGCGAGCTGCGCTAAACGCCTATGATGCCATCGATTCTCCGCTTTCGCTCACATTGTGCGAGCTGTTCACCTCGGCGGACTGCAAGGACACCTTCGTGTCCTATGCCGACTGCATCAACCTTATCCGCGAGAACGGCGGCATGCCGCCCGCCACGGGGCGCGAGCTTGCGCGGCAGATAGAATCCCTCATGCAGAAGCACCCCACGGAGCTTGGCTTCAGGGTGCAGACGGGGATGAGGGCAACAAGTGGGGTTCGCGGCATAAATATCGTTCCGGTTTAAATGTGTTCTTCGACGCAGAAATTCATCGTCGAAGCTGCGTCGGAGAAAAAAGCCAGACATTTAGCCTGTTTCGACGATAGTGACGCAAGTGACGCAGATGTATGGGAGGGGGTGGAGCAGCTTAATTGTGCTGTATAAAAAGGCTCCCCGAACGGGGAGCTGGCAATCGCCGTAAGGCGGATTGACTGAGGGGTTGACGATATACAAAAACCAGGGGAACGCCATCGCGTCCCCCCCATCTTCGCAATTTCACTGCATGCTTTACCGTTTTTCTATCGCGCCGAATTTGCAGCTTGCTTCGCACGCGCCGCATTTTATGCACTTCTTGTTGTCTATAACGAAGGGGCTGCGTACCTGCCCGCTTATGGCTCCGGCGGGGCAGTTGCGCGCGCACAGGCTGCATCCGCGGCACTTTTCGGGGTCTATGGCGTAGCTGAGCAGCGCCTTGCAAACGCCCGCGGGGCAGCGCTTTTCGTAAATGTGCGCCTCGTATTCGTCGCGGAAGTACCTAAGCGTGGACAATACGGGGTTGGGCGCGGTCTGCCCAAGGCCGCAAAGGGCGGAGGCCTTTATGTTCTTTGCCAGCTTTTCAAGCTTTTCTATGTCCCCGTCCTCGCCCTTGCCGTGGGTTATCCTGTCCAGTATTTCAAGCATTCTGCGCGTGCCTATGCGGCAGGGCGGGCATTTGCCGCAGGATTCGTCAACCGTGAACTCCAGGAAGAACTTGGCAATGTTCACCATGCAGTTGTCCTCATCCATTACTATCATGCCGCCCGAGCCCATCATGGAGCCTATGGCGATAAGGTTATCGTAATCAATGGGTATGTCAAGATGCTCCGCCGGTATGCAGCCGCCGCTGGGGCCGCCGGTCTGCGCCGCCTTGAACTTCTTGCCGTTGGGTATGCCGCCGCCGATGTCGTATATAATCTCGCGCAGCGTTGTGCCCATGGGAATTTCCACAAGGCCCGTGTTGTTTATCTTTCCGCCCAGGGCGAAAACCTTTGTGCCCTTGCTCTTTTCCGTGCCCATAGCTGCGAACCATTCCGGCCCGTTCAATATAATCTGGCAAACGTTTGCAAGCGTTTCAACGTTATTGAGTATTGTAGGCTTGCCGAAAAGGCCCTTTATCGCGGGGAAAGGCGGCCTCGGTCTGGGTTCGCCCCGGCAGCCCTCTATCGATGTCATAAGCGCGGTTTCCTCGCCGCATACGAACGCGCCCGAGCCGAGCCTTAGGTCTATATCAAAGTTAAAGCCGGTGCCGAATATGTCCCTGCCGAGAAGTCCTGCCTCCCGCGCCTGGTCAATAGCTATGCGCAGCCGCTTTACGGCTATCGGGTATTCCGCGCGGACGTATATATAGCCCTGCTCAGAGCCTATTGCGTAGCCCGCAATCGCCATCGCCTCCAGCACGGAGTGCGGGTCGCCTTCCAGCACGCTCCTGTCCATGAATGCGCCGGGGTCGCCCTCGTCCGCGTTGCAGCAAACGTATTTAACGTCGCTCTCGGGGGCCTTGGCAAATTTCCATTTAAGCCCCGTGGGGAAGCCCGCGCCACCGCGCCCGCGAAGGCCGCTTTTGAGTATAACGTCTATAACATCGTCGCGGCTCATCTCCGTAAGCGCCTTGGCAAGCGCCTTGTAGCCATCGAAGGCGATGTATTCGTTTATGTTTTCCGGGTCTATAACGCCGCAGTTCCTAAGCGCCACGCGCTTTTGCTTTTTGTAAAAATCGATCTCCTCAAGGGAGCGTATCTTGCCGTCCTCCGTAACGCTCTTTTTATAAAGCAGGTCCGCGACCACCCTGCCCTTAACAAGATGCTCGCTCACTATGCGCTCAACGTCGTCCACCTTAATGTGGCTGTAAAACGCGCCCTCCGGATACACTATGCAGATCGGGCCGTTTTCGCAAAGGCCGAAGCAGCCCGTCCGCACAACCTTTATTTCGTTTTCAAGTCCGGCGTTCCTTATGCATTCCTCAAATCGCTTTATTATGGCGGGGGAATTGGAAGATGAGCAGCCCGTGCCGGTGCAGATAAGTACCTGGGAACGATAGTATTCCATTATGTTTCCTCCTATGCGGCCCTTTTATTTGGCTCTGTAATGGCTAAGCGTGTATTCTTCAATGGGGCTTCCGCCCTCTATATGTTCGCGCACTATGCGGCGCGCCATGTCCGGCGTTACCTTTACGTATGTAACCGTTTCATGCCCGGGCTGATGCACCTCCACTATCGGCTCCAGATGGCACATGCCTATGCAGCCCATCTGCGTAAGCGCAACGTGTATCAGCTTCCTTTCCGCCAGCTCCTCCATAAACGCCGTAAGCACTCCGCGCGCGCCCGCCGCTATGCCGCATGTTGCCATGCCAACGACTATGCGCGTGCCGTTGTGTTCCTTCCTGAGGGTCATGTTTTCAAGCGTACTTTCGCGAATCGCTTCCAATTCCTGTATGGATCTCATATTGGTTCGGCACCTCCGTTTATTTCATCAATGCGTTGTTGTATTTCCTTTTTAGCTGCCGCCGCAAAAGCGGGCGTTCTGTCATTATATGGTATCGTGTCCGTTGCGAAGGCAAAGGCTTTGCCGTCCGCCGCGTATTCCAAAGTAAAGTCCGTTTCGGGATTCGCCGCAATCAGCGCCGCCATTGTGTCCGCAATGCTCCCAAGCGGCGCGCGGTCTATGCCGGATATGATATAAGCCGCCTCCGCCCTTGTGCCGCGGCCCTGCTCGCTCCGTATTGTGAAGCTGCCGCCGCTTTGCTCCGCGCTCAGCTTAAACAGCGCAAGCCCCAAGCCCACGCGCCTTGCTGTGCGCGTTGTCATGAACGGGTCCGTGCAGCGATAAAGCGTGTCCGCATCCATGCCGCGGCCGTTATCCTCAATGGCTGTTATCAGCCTGTCCGCCGCGCGGTCTATCATAACGCTAAGCTTTATCCGCGCAGCTCCCGCGGCAAGGGAGTTTTCCGCAATGTCCGCCATATGCAGCGCAATTTCCCGCATGCTCCTTCCGCCCTATCCGCGGGCGCGGTATTTTTCTATTATGCCCGGCACGTCCCCCGGCACAAGGCGGCCGTAAACCTCGTCGTTCACCATCATTGCCGGTGCAAGGCCGCAGCAGCCTATGCAGCGCGTTGCGTTAAGGGTAAACATTCCGTCCGCCGTGGTCTCCCCAACGCCTATGCCAAGCCGCTTTTCAAGCTCGTCCAGCACCTGCTGGCTGCCGCGCACGTAGCACGCCGTGCCAAGGCAAATGCCCATTGTGTACTTTCCGCGGGGTTTAAGCGTAAATTGGGAATAAAACGTGGCCACGCCGTAAATGGTGCTTACGGGTATGCCTGTTGCGGCGCTTATGTAATGCTGCACCTCTTCATCTACGCAGCCCAGTATTTCCTGCGCATGCTGCATGATTGGCAGCAGTCCGCCCTCCACGCCTTTCCATTGCGCAATTACGCCGTCCAGCTGCTCGAACTGTTCCTTTCGGTTGCCGTTGCCGACTGCCATGAACGATAGTCCTCCTTTTGATTTTTTACGTCAGAATTGTCAAAAAAGTCACACTATTTATATGGATTTTAGCACACGCCAAACCAAAATAAAAGTGCAAAGTTTTGATTTGCAGCTTTTATTTTCGTTCATGCATATTCGTTCGGTTATGCCGGCATATCCGGTTTGATATTGCGTTTTATGGCCGCTTTTGGGACTTTTTGTGATTGGTCTGTTTCGGCCTGTTTTCCTTTATGAATTTTTGCTTTTCCGTTCCTGCATTTTTGCCTGCCTTTTCGGCGGGCCTGTGTATGTCTCTCGGCGGCAGGAGCGCATCCTTTGAAAAGCCTATCAAATCCTCCCTGTGCGCCTTCCTCAGCGCCTTTCTGGCAAGCGGGGCATAGTTGGGCATAAAGTATTGCATAAGCGCGCGCTGCATGGCCTTTTCCTCCGCGTCCCGCGCAACATACACGCGCTCCCCGCTGCGCGGGTCAATGCCCGTATAGTACATGCAGGTGGAAAGCGTGCCGGGGGTAGGGTAAAAATCCTGCACCTGCTCCGGCCGCTGCCCGCTCTTTTTAAGGTACAGCGCAAGCTCTATCGCCGCGTTAAGGTCGCTGCCGGGGTGGCTGCTCATAAAATAAGGCACAATGAACTGCTCCTGCCCCGCCTTTTTGTTCAGCGCCGCGTAGCGCGCCGTGAAGGCGTCGTAAAGCTGATGCCGCGGCTTGCCCATAAGCTTCAATACCCTGTCGGACACATGCTCCGGCGCAACCTTCAGCCGCCCGCTTATATGATACTTTATCAGGGAATTGAGGAACGCATCGCTCTTGTCATACATAACGTAGTCATACCTTATGCCGGAGCGGACGAACACCTTCTTTACTCCCTTAACATGCCTAAGCTTTTCAAGCAGCTCCACATAGTCGCTGTGGTCGGCGCGCATCTGGCTGCATGGTTCGTAGCCTAAGCATTGCCTGTCCGCGCACACGCCGTATTTAAGCTGCTTTTTGCAGGCGGGGAAGCGAAAATCCGCCGTCGGGCCGCCAACGTCGTGTATATAGCCCTTGAACTCTCTGTCGTGCGTCATAAGCTCCGCCTCCCTTATAAGCGAAGCATGGCTGCGCGCCTGCACAACGCGCCCCTGATGGAACGTGAGCGCGCAGAAGGAGCACCCGCCGAAGCACCCGCGGCACGACGCAAGCGAGAATTTGACCTCCTTTAGCGCGGGTATCTCCCCGCGGTAGCTTGGATGCGGCGCGCGTGTATAGGGAAGGTCGTACACCGCGTCCAATTCTTCTTCGCTCAGCGGCATGCTCGGCGGGTTGACCACTATATATGCGTTGCCGTGCGGCTGAACAAGGCGCTTGCCGCGTATCGCGTCCTGCTCGCGGTATTGCTTCATGAATGCGGAGGCGTACTTTTTCCTGTCCGCCGCCACGTCCTCATAGCTTTCTATCAATTCGTAGTCATAAACCCGCTCAAGCGAGCTTGTCATGTAGCAGCTTCCGGCGATGTATGTTATGTCCTTTATGTCAAGCCCGCCGCTCAATGCGTCCGCGGTTTCAACTATGCTGCGCTCCCCCATGCCGTATAGCAAAAGGTCGGCCCCGCTGTCGCAAAGCACGCTGCGCCGCACCTTATCGTCCCAGTAATCGTAATGCGCAAAGCGCCTTAGGCTTGCTTCTATCCCGCCTATTATGACCGGCACGTTCTTATAAGCCTCCCGGCAGCGGTTGGAATAGACTATAACCGCCCTGTCAGGCCGCCTTCCCGCAACGCCGCCTTCGGTATATGCGTCCTCGCTGCGGCGCTTTTTGGCGGAGGTATAGTGGTTGACCATGGAATCCATGTTGCCGGAGCTTATCAAAAACCCCAGCTTAGGCCGCCCCAGCGCGCGGAAGGCCTCCGCGTCGTGCCAATCGGGCTGGGATATTATGCCCACGGTGTAGCCGTGGCTTTCAAGCACGCGGCTTATTATAGCCGGGCCGAATGAGGGATGGTCGATATACGCATCGCCTATTATGTACACAAAATCAAGCTGCTCTATTCCGCGCGCCTTCATTTCGCGCCGTGACATGGGCAGCGGAGCCGTTTCGTTTCCGTTTTGCACAAATTCGTTCTTCATGGCAAAACCATACCACAAATGCTCACTCCCTGTAAAGCACGATCGTGTGTTCCTTTCCGTCATCGGCAAGCCTTATGCCGTCCGTATAGCCGCGCGGCGCGCCTTTTTTAACCATGATGCGGTATTTTGCGCCGCCGTAGCGATATTCTATTTCGTATTCGTCAAATTCCGTGCACGGTTCTATTTTCAGCGTGTCCCCGCTTTTCTTAAAGCCCAGCACGTCCTCCAGCACGCATTTGTATATCCATGCAGCCGCGCCCGTGTACCATGTCCAGCCCGCCCTGCCCTTCTGCCGCGCGGTTGTGTATACGTCCCCCGCAACGGCATACGGCTCGCCCATGTAGCTTAGCATTCCTTCCCGCGCCGCCGTGCGCTCAATGGGGTTCAATAGCCTTATCAGCGCGTGTGCGTCATTTGCGCGGCCAAGCGCACACGCGGCCCTTATCATCCATGCGGCGGCGTGGGTATATTGCCCTCCGTTTTCCCTAACGCCCGGCACATATGCCGTAATGTAGCCTATGCTCTCATCGGCCCTGTCAAACGCGGGTGCAAGCAGCGCGGCCGTTGCGTGCCGCGTATCAATAAGCGCGTTCATCGCGCTTGCAAACGCCGTTTCCGCGTTGTCCATGCCCGTTATGCCCGCCCATGCCTGGCATATAAGGTCTATGCGGCAGCATTCGTTTTCCGCGCCGCCAAGCGTTTGCCCGCCGGCAAAATACGCCCGCTTATACCATGCGCCGTCCCATGCGTTCGCCTGCACGGCCTTTTTCAGCCCTTCTGCGTGTTCCTTATATATTGCCGCGCGTTCGCCCTCGCCCATATCCGCGCAAAGCGGCACAAAGCGCATCAGCACATCATAAAGGAACATGCCGAGCCACACGCTCTCCCCGCCGCCGCGGCCAACGCTGTCCATCCCGTCGTTCCAGTCTCCCCCGCCCATAAGCGGCAGCCCGTGCGCACCGACGGCAAGGGATGAATCGATAGCCCTTAAGCAGTGCATAAACACGCTCTCCTCATCCTCCGTCCGCTCCATGCGGCGGTATATGTCCCGCTCCGCTTCGCTAAGCTCCGGCCCCGAAACGTATGCCGCCCGCTCGTGCCATATGGCCTTATCCCCCGTTATGCGCGCGTATTCCGCCGCAACATAGGGCAAAAACAGCCTATCGTCGCTTATATGCGTGCGCACGCCCGTGTCCCCCTCGTGCCACCAGTGCATAACGTCACCTTCCCTGAACTGATGCGCCGCGCATTCGATAATATGCCGCCGCACACGCTCAGGCTCCGCATACATAAGCGCAAGCATATCCTGAAGCTGGTCGCGGAAGCCCGTTGCCCCGCCGCATTGATAATAACCCGTTTTGCCCAGCACGCGGGAGGCAAGCGTTTGATAGCAAAGCCGCCCGTTCATAAGCGTATCGAGCCGCGCGTCCGGCGTTTTTATTCTTATCACGCCAAGCTTATCCCGCCACGCGGCCTTTATACAATCAAGCTTATGCTCAATATCGCCTATGCTTTGGCTGCATATTGCCGCCATGGCTTCTTCATTCCCGCCGCCTAAGCATATGCAAAGCCTTCGCGTTTCGCCCTTAGGTATGCTTATATCCGCCCTCAGCGCGGCAAAGCCCTGCGCCGTGCCTACCATGCGCAGCGTTTCCTCCGCCATCCATGCGCCGTTCAGCAATGCTTCGCGCTCGTCCCCGTATTCGCAGTCCGCGCCTATGCAGGCTATGTACGCCTGCTCCCCGTTCATAAGCGAACGCGCAAGCATGCCCCGCTCCGTTCTTCGCGTATGTATGGCGTGGCGGTGCTCGCGCTCTCCCAATGTAAGCTCCGCGCCGAAGAACAGCCGCATCTCTGCCGCCGTATCGCCCGCGTTTTCAAGCGTTATCAGCGCATAGCGCACGGCGGCTGTATCGTCCGTAAACACGCATTCCGCCATGCGTATGCCGCCTTCCTCGCCCGTATACAGGCTGTATCCGAACCCGCAGCGCACCGTACGCGCCGTATGCGCAAGCGGCCCCGCTTCAATTTGGCATACCATGCCGCTATGCTTATCCATTATCAGCATAAAGCTGCCCATGGGGTCGCGCACGGGGTCGTTATACCACGGGGTAAGTTTTGCCTGAGAGCTGTTGCCGCACCAGGTATATCCCCCGCCGCGCTCCGTGACCATTGTGCCGAAGCGTTCGTTCGCCATTATGTTTGCCCACGGCAGCGGCGTAAGCGTATTGGGCGGAAGCGTAAACACAAAGCTGCCGTCCGCATCAAAGCCGTATTCAATATCGCCCGCCGTGCTATCCTCCGCCGCGTATTCCTTGGCTGCCGTTTCATATATGCGCGCTGTCTCCGGCGCAAACTGTCTGTTCAGGCTTGTTCGCGGCTCTATAACTATGAGTGAGAGCGCCTCTATCCGCTCCGCCTCCCCCTCGCCAAGCTCAAAGCCGTGTATAAGCCTTATGCCTTCCATATGCATGGCGTGCATAAGGCTTTCTATCCTGCTGCGCAAATCGTTTTGGTATTCCATAGGGTAGCCGCCTATTACGGCAAGCTGCGCCTTAACCCCGCGCGCGGAAGCATAGCGCATGAATTCAAGCAGCGTTTTAAGCTTCCTCAGCTCGCTTATGCTGCGCACGCGCATGGATATTATGGGTACGTTCGGGTCTATGCCGAATTTATACAGTATGTCCGCTCCCGCCTTTATCCCCGCCATACCGGCGTTCTTGTGCGGTATATGCATTATTGCCCGCGCGGCAATTCGCTCAAACAGCTCCGCCTTGCCCGCGCTTATGCGGCTCAGGTTCCTTTCGCGCTTCTCCGCCGCCCATGCGCGGTACTCAATGTCCCGCGTGCCGTCTATCGCGGCCTGCATGGCCTCCTTTGCGGCGTGTTCAGTGTCCTCAGCACCCATTACAAACGCAAGCCTCTCCGTGCCGTGCGGCGGTATGGTGCGCACCGCGCGGGCGCAGAGCATAGGCTCTATCGGCGCGCTCACGTCCCCCTGCGTTATGCTTAGCTGCCCCATTGCGTCAATTATGCTCCTGCCGCGGCCCGGCATAATCAATGCATCCGTGGTATACACAGCGTCGCTTTTCAGCGTGTCCGCATCAATAAGCGCGGCGTATGCCCAAAGCGCGGCGCCCTTCACGCTGCGCCTTGTAAACAGCACCCCGCCCACATGCAGCGCCGCGTCTATGCTAAGCCTTACGAACGCCGGATGCGCGGCGTATTCTTCCCTGTCCGCAAGCGCCATTTCCGTAAATGTGCCCACGTCCGCGCGCAGCTCGCCGTCCGTAGTATTGGTAAGGCTTATCAGCCTTATCTCCGCGTCCCGCGCGGGGTCAACGTATGTTTCCGCCCTTACCTTAACGCCGTGCAGCTCCTTTTCATGCACCACGCGGAAATCATCCAGCGTGCAGCGGCATGTCCCTTGCCCGTTTGCCGGCGCGTCTGTCAGGGTGAAGGCCGCATTCCCCGCGTTTACGGCTATGAACGTCCCGTCCGTGCAGCGTATGCCGTCGGGCGTATATTTTGTTATGTCCCTGCCGCGGCGCGCGCTGTACCCCGTGCCGTTATCGCACACAAATACGGTGTAGCTTCCGTTTGAAAGAAGCTTTGCTTCGCTAACCCTGTATTGCCCGTGCGATACCCTTGGCGGCCTTGCGGCGCAGGGCTTGATTTCCCGCTCCCTTCGCGGCAGATACCGGCGGATGGCCACGGCGTGGCTGCTGCGCCTTTCTTCAAGCAATGTGTTCGCCGCGCGTGCGTATGCATTGGAAAGGAACAACTTGCTTATGCAGTTATCCTTCAGCGCGTTCGCCGCCGCGCAAAGCGCCATTCCCTGATGGTGCGCCATGTAGCTTTCAACGGTTTTCATATCGCAGTTATCCGGAAGCCTGCGCGCAGTGAAATCCACCGCCTCGTAAAACCCGTACTTGCCCCGCGCGCCTATGGCCTCCAGCCGCCTTAAATTGGCCGCAGCCTCGTTCGGGTCGGTCATCAGCGCAAGCATGCTTGCATACGGCGCCGCTACGCTTTCCTCCTCCCTGTACGGGCAAAGGGCAAGCCGCCTTTCGCCGAAGGCGCGATATTGATAAAGCATGCTCGCATCGAATGCATAGTAGCCCGATTCGCTCACGCCCCACGGCATGCCCCGCCGCGCGCAAAGCTGCTGCACATAAACGGCGTTCTCGGCGCTTTCCCCCGCCGCGCTCATATATACGCTGCCCGTGAATATTACCGGCATAAGGTATTCAAACATTGTGCCGCTCCAGGATAGATGCACCCTTCGCGTGCGCACGGAGGTGAGCAGGCGCGAAAGCGAATAATAATACCGCGCGTCTATCTTGTTCAGCGCGGCGGCAACGAAATAAGTCAGCCGCGCTTCGGATGCAAAAAGATCGTAACGGCTTTTTGAAAGCCTGCCCGTATCCGCGTCAAGGCCGATGGAGAGCAGCTTCCTTTCCCCGTCCGCAAGCAAGCCGAAATCAATATCCGTATACAGCGCGCCAAACCGCGCCGCAGTCTCCTTATGCCCGAGCGAACTAAGCTTCACCTCCGCGCACATAAGCGCCGCAGCAAGATTGCCGCTGTCCACCGTTGAAACATATTTGGGGTGCAGCGGCCGCATGGTTTCGATGGAGTACCAGTTATAAAGATGCCCGTGCCATTTTTCAAGCCCCTCAATGGCGCGGCAAATGCCCAAAAGCATTTCATAAAGCCTGTTTTCGTCAATAAAGCCAAGCTCCTGCGCCGCTATTGCGGACGTTATCGCCATGCCTATATTGGTGGGCGAAGTGTTGTTCACGGCCCTGCCGAGCGGCCTGTGCTGAAAATTATCCGGCGGCAGGAAGCCGTTTTCCTCCGCGCAGAACGTTTCAAAAAAGCCCCATGTGTCCCGCGCGGCGGCTAATATATACTGCCGGTTTTCCGCACTCAGCTCCTTATGCGTAAGCGGCGCGTCAAGATACATTATAAGCACCCCGGCGGATGCAAACAGCGCAAGCAGCAGCATGCACGCAAGCCGCGCCCCAATGAACGCCCCCGCAAGAAACAGCGCCGCAAAAGCCGCGCACGGCCACAGGGCGGCATAATATTTGCCAAGCTCGCCCATGTTGCCGCCGCCCTGCGCCGCGGTTTGCCATTGCAGCATGTTTTTATGCGAAGCATACACGCGCCACAGCGTGCGCACTATCGCGTCCGCCGTCCGCGCGGCTGCATAGGGCAGCGTGGAAAGCTGCATAAGGCCATTTAGCAGCGCGGGCTTTGCCTCCTCAATAGCCCCGCGCACGTCCAGCTCATCAATCCGCGCGGTAACAAAGCGCCTTATAAGGCCGATAAGCTCCCATACCGCCCCGCGGCACAGCGCAATAAGCGCCAGCGCCGCATACAGCCCGCCGTTGGTATACGGCATAAGCATAAAGCATACAAGCGCCGCTATCGGCACAAGGCTATTTAGCATATTCCCCAAAAGCTTCGCCCTTCCGAGCGCGCCTATCGGGTTACAGTAAGCCGCGCCGGAAGCATCCCGCGTTTTGCGCATGGCAAAGGGCAAAAGCTGCCAATCCCCGCGTATCCAGCGGTGCTGCCGCTTCCACCACGGCAAAAGTGCCGCCGGTTCCTCATCAAAAAGGGTAATATCGTGCGCAAAGCCCGCGCGCAGGTAGCAGCCCTCTATCAAATCATGGCTCAGTATTGCGTTATCGGGTAGCTTACCGAACAGCGCAGAATAAAAGCAGCTTATATTGAATATCCCCTTCCCGCCGAAAAGGCCGGTTCCGTACACATCCTGATAATATTCGCCAGCAAGCGAAGAATATATGTCCACCCCTGCCGAGCGGGATATTAATGCGGCGAATCTGCTCCTTGCCGCGCCGCTGAGCGTTTGCCGCATGCGCGGCACTATCACGCCGTAGCCCGCGCGCACTATGCCCGCGCCGTCCTGCTCGGGGGCGTTGAGCGGATGCTCCATCGCGCCCACAAGCCTTTTAAGCTCGCCCTTTGGCAGCACGGTGTCCGCGTCAAGCGTAAGGCAGTATTTTATGTTTGCCGGAAGCGGAGACGTTATCAGCGCGAACGGCTCGTCGTCCCCATTTATTATCAATGAGCACAGTTCCATTATCGCGCCGCGCTTGCGCTCATGCCCCATGTATTTTCCGCTTGCGGCGGAGTATGTGCGCCTTCTGTGCAGAAAATAGAATATGTTTTCGCCATCCTTGGCGTATTGCGCGTTCAACTCCGCCGTTTGCTTTTTGGCAAGGGCTATAATGCCGTCCTCGCCGTCCATATGCTCCGCATCGCTGTCCTTAAAATCGCCAAGCACGGCAAAGCAGCAGTTTTTATACGGGTTGGCAAGGTAATGCGTTTCAAGCCGCCTAAGCGCCGCAGTCACGTCCCCTTCGCCCGTTATAAGCACCGGCACGCTCACTATCGTTGCGGCATGATCGCTTATGCCTTCTTCAAGCGAAAGCCTTGGTATGCGCCGCGGAGGGCATAGCTTCAGCGCGAAGCGAACCATTATTTCCCGTGCAATACACCACGCCGGTATTATGCCGACTATCGCCGCTACCCACCCCGCCGCACCGCATAGCGCGATAAGCGCGAGCATTATTGCCCCCTCGCCGCAAAGGGCGAGCGCAAGGCGCGTATCCTCATCCGCATAGTCAAAGCGCCTGTCCGGCCTTAATGCGGAGCAAAGGCGGCTTATGCCCTCCTGCTCAATAAGATAATAGCCTATGTGCGCCGCCTTGCCCGTGCCTTCGTCCGCAAGCCTTGCCGCCATGCGCGCGGCAACCGTTTCCCCCGCGCCGCACCGCGCCGCGATGCGCTCAAGCTGCTGCGCATAGTACCCGCGTGACGCTTCATCCATTGCGCGGTATGTTGTATCCTGCCTCAATATGCTTTCCGGTTCGCTGTATCTTTCAAAGAACGCGCCGCGGTCTATCCCCTGCAAATATTTCAGCGATGCTATGGCGTTCCCTATGCGCCGCGCACAAGCTAAAGCAACGTTCCTGTCCCGCGAAAGGAGCCTGTCCGCCGCGCTGCCGCTGAGAGAGAGCCGCTCCTCTATCCGTTCGCACAGCGCATATTCGTCCCGCTCCCGAAGTATTGTCGTCAGCCGCTCCGCCGCCGCAGGGTTCTGCTCAAGCTCCAGCTTTGCTGTTATCGCATCCCTGCGCCGGCTTCCCTTCGGCATTGCGCATAGTTTTTCCGCAGCAGCCTCCGCCGCGGCATACTGCTCGGCGCGTATGCATATGCTGTCCGCATCCAGCCGTAGCTGCCGCACCAGCGCCAAATTAAGCATGCCTATAAGCGCGCGCACTTCCCGCATTTTAAGCGGCCTTACGGCCTGATACGCGGCAAGGTAGCCTTCCATCGTTTCGCCCGTTATGCGCCCGTCCCCCTTGCCGGTCATTTCGACCGCCATTGAATACAGCCGCGGGCAGCCTATCCTGTCGCCCTCCGCTTCAAGCGGCAGCGCGCCAAGCTCCCGCGCGTAGTTCTCCGCTTCGCCTGCGGCTTTTTCTATTATGTAAAACGAATCCGCAAATTCGTCCGCGCCCACGGGCAGCTCCGTACCGCCGCCGTTCGCGGTTTCCAGCGCGGTGTTGGCGTCCTCAATGGCACGCCTGTCGTCCTTGGCGGCGCGTGCGTTCGCCCTGTAAAACGCGCTTTTTCCTTCCCGCACAGCGCGCGAGGCCGTTTCCCGCGCAAGCGCGTTCAGCTTTTCTATTGATAGCTCGGCGTCCCTCAGGCCGCCGTATAGATCGTATTTCCGCATTATAAAAAGACCCTCCCGCAAAAGGCATATTGCCTATTATCTGCAAAAAGGGTCCAAATTATATGCGTTTGTTGTGCATTCAGCCTTCGGTATGCTCCGCCGCCTGTTCAGCTGCTGATTCTTCCGCATCCGCCTTGCCATCCATCTCAGCATCGGCAGTATCTTCGCTCTCAGCCTCCGCCGCTTCATTGGATTCCGGTTCGGCCTTTGCTTCGCCCTCAGTCTCCGCCTCGGCGGGTTCGGCTTCGGGTTCAGCCGTTTCCGCTTCCGCTGCCGCGGGTTCGCTCTCAGGCTCGGACGTTGCCGTTTTGGGCGCGGCTGTCTGCTCCTGCCCGGGCTCGGCTTGGGCGTTTGCCGTGCTTTCCGCCTGTTCGCGCTTTTGCTCCGCGGCGCTTTCGTGGAAGCGCTCAAGCTCCTCGAGCAGCATCTTGTTGCGCAGCCTTGCCACGTCCAGCTCCTGCTTTATTCGGTCAAATTCGCGTATCACCTCGTCAAGAAAGCTGTCCACTTCCCCCGCATCGTAGCCCAAGAAGGCGCGCGTGAAGGTTTTGTTTATGATTACGTCTCTGTTCATAAGCGGCTGTTCCTCTGCTGAAGTTACGGCCGCCGCAGCATGTGCGGCGGCCCGTGGGGCGGATCAGATGATGCCGTCCTCGTCGTTTTCTCCGTTGCCTATAACGTCATAGTTGGTGGGGGCTACGACGAATATGCCGCGGGAGATTTTGTAAATGGTGCCGTTGAGCGCGTATATTGCGCCGGCCATGAAGTCCAAAATACGCTGTGCGCAGTCAAGATCCAGCTCTTCCATGTTGACAATAACAGGTTTGCGGCTCTTGAGATTGTCGATGATATTCTGGGTATCCTCGTAGCTTACGGGATGATAGACTATCATCTTCAGCTGAGCGGCGTTGGGAAGGGAAACTACATTGGATTCGCTCTGCACGTTTTTCTTCGCGCGGTTGCCGAAATTCACCACGTTGTTGTCGCGGGATTCATCCTCGTAATTCACGTCCTCGTAAACCTCATCGTCGGCGCCGTTTTCCTCAATACCGATGTATTCAAGAAACTTGCCCAATACTCCTGCCATTTTGTTATTCCTCCAATTAAAAATATTCTTTTTGGCGCTTGGAGAAATAGTTCCTTGGTTTTCGGGAAAATTTATGCCGTTCGGGCTGATATATGTTTACGCCTTCGGGCCGGGCCGCATCCGCTCCCCGAAAAGCGCACGGCCTACGCGCACCATTGTTGCGCCTTCGGCCACGGCGGCCCTGTAATCCCCGCTCATTCCCATGGAAAGCGTGTTCATAAAAACGTTGGGCATGTCATACCCCTTCGCCTTTTCAAACAGCTCCCTCATCATTGCGAAGTAGCGGCGCACATTCTCCCCGTCCACCGCGGGGGGAATGCACATCAACCCATCCACCCTAATGCCGGGCAGGCGGGAAATACTCGATAAAATTTCGTTCAGCTTGCCCGGCTCCGCGCCGCCCTTTTGCGGTTCGGAGCCTATGTTGACCTCAATGAGCACATCCTGAACTATGTTTTTCTTTTGAGCCAGGCGGGATATTTCGTTCGCCAGCTCGATACGGTCCACGGATTGTATTGTTTTCACGCGGCCTATAATGTATTTTACCTTATTGGTCTGCAATTGTCCAATAAAATGCACGTCCGCGCCGAATTCTTCAAACATGGGCATTTTTTCGCCCAGCTCCTGCGCGCGGCTTTCGCCGAAAACGTTCGCGCCCGCCTCATGCGCCAGGCGTATGCGTTCTTCGTCCACGAACTTGCTCACCGCAACAAGGGTTATGTCCTCCGCCCTTCTTCCGGCCTGCTTTGCGGCGTCGGCTATGCTTTGGCATATCTCAAGGTAATTTTCGCGTATGCTCATGGCTTTTTATACCTCATTCCTTCGCTGAGCGCGCCCTCTCCGTCCCGCGCGCGGATAATTGCATTGTCCTCATCGCTTGCAATAATATCTATCTGCACGTCGTAATCGTCCTCGCCGTTTTCTATTGTTATTATGCCTGCGCCGTCCTTGTAGCCTATCGCATCAAGCGGCACCGTAAGCCCGCTCACGCTGCCGCGCGCGGTAATGGTTATAACGCGGCTGTTGAGCAGCGGGCCCATATCCTCGCTCAGCTCAAGCATATTCAGCACGCCCGCTTCCGAATGAATGAGCTCCATTGCATTAGCGGTAAAGCTCTGCTCCTCGTATCCGTCAAACGTAACGGTATACGTTTGTCCTTCGCAAAGGCTTGCAGCGTCGCTTTTATTCGTTACGAATGCGGCGTACCAAAGGCGCGTGTTCACAAGCCTGTACAGCAGGTTGTTTGACGAACCGCCAAGCGTATCCACCGTGCCTGCAACGGTAGTGTTCACAAGGGCTGCGTTCACGGTATCGAGCTTATCCTTATTGAGCACCTGCTCAAAGCCGTCAAAATAAAAGCTTACGCGCCCGTCCTTGGCGGCGGTAATGTCCGTTTTATAGGACGCAAGCTGGTTCAGCTTATCCTCGCGCGAATTATACAGCCGCGTCAGCTCCTCCGTGGGCTGCACGGTGTTTTTAAGGAATGTTCGGCGCTGCAGCATAAGGGCTTTGAGCTCGTTTTGCAGCGCGAGCGTGTCCCCTTCGCCGTTTGCGCCTACGGCTGCGCGTATGGCGGCGCGCTTCTGCTCGATTTGCAGTTCAATGCTGGATAGCTCCGCGTTATCCACGCCGCTCAGCTGCGTCTTTTGCGCGTTGTATATTTCCGTTTCCGTGCTCAGCAGGGACTGCGCCATGTCGTCCGTATAGCCCCATTTATAAACGGTAGCTATCGGCATGCCTTCGTACACCGTATCCCCTTCGCCTATTTTGAATTCCACCCTGTCGTACTTATCCACGCTTATGCTCATTTCGTCGCGTATAAGCACGGCTTTTTTGGTTATAACGGCTTCCATGCTGCCCTGCTTCAGCGTGCCGCCCGCGCTGTCCTGCAGCGTTATTGCAAGCACCGTTACGGCTATGCCTACCATGAAGGTAAGTATCAAATAAAACTTTGGCTTTATCTTTACGCGCCTTCGGCTCATCGGCTTCCCCCTTATCTATTTCAGCCCTTTATGAGCCGCTCTATCGCGCACGTATCCATGCCGGCGGTCTTTCCCGCAACGAATGCGCACATGTTGTTCGGGTCAAGCGTTTCGTTCAGTATGCCTTCAACGTCTGCCATGCTCACCGCCTCAAGCTTTTTTATAAGCCTTGCTTCCTCCTCCGCCCGGCCCAGAAGCAGCTCCGCCTTGCCTATGGCGCTGCTGCGCGCGGATGTGCTTTCGCTGGAAAGTATGTAGCTTACGCGCATCTGCTCCTTCGCCCGGTCGAACTCCGCTTTGGTTATGCCGTCCTTGCGCGCGGAGGCAAGCTCGCTCAGTATAAGCTCCGTCACCTTAGCCGCGTTTGCAAGGCCGGTTCCGGCGTATGCGGTAAGGTAGCCGGTTTCGGCATAGGACGTTGGGTAAGTATAGGTAGAATACGCAAGGCCGCGCTCCTCCCTTATGCGCTGGAACAGGCGCGAACTCATGCACCCGCCAAGCACATTGCTCAGCACAAGCATTGCAAAGCGCCTGTCGTCATTCGCGCCGAAGCCGGGCATGCCTATACATATATGCGCCTGCTCGGCGTCCCTGTCCGCGAAGGCCACGCGCCCGCCCGCGCCAATGGCGGAGGGTATGCGTTCCTCCCCCACGCCCGCGCGCATGGCGCCGAATTTATCCCAAAGCATTGCGTCAAGCTTGGCTTTATCAAAGCTGCCCGCAACGGATATAACCGTATCGCCGCCGCGGTAGCGCTTGTCCATATAGTCTATGAGCGACTGCCGCGTAAAGGCGTTCACGCTGTCCGCCGTGCCGAGTATGTTCGGCGCAACGGCGCAGCCTTCATATAAAAGCGAGCATATGCCCTCGTTTGCAACGTCCTCGGGCGAATCGTCATTCATAAGGATTTCTTCCGTAACAACGCCCTTTTCGCGTTCTATATCGCCCGCATCCAGTTTGGAACGCAAAATAAGGTCGCTCATTATATCCACGGCCTTTTCAATATGCTCGTCCAGCACCTTTGCATAAAAGCATGTGCATTCTTTTGACGTGAAGGCGTTAAGGTTGCCGCCTATGTCGTCCATCTCCGCGGCTATTTTGGATGCGCTGCGGCTCTTGGTCCCCTTGAACAGAATATGCTCAATAAAATGGGACATGCCGTGTTCCTTCTCCGCTTCGTAAACCGAGCCGGACTTTACCCACACGGCTACCGACGCGCTGCGGCAATCAGGCATTTTTTCATACACGGCCCTTATGCCGTTCTTCAATACTGTTTTTTCTATCAAGTCCTATACCATGCCGTCCAGCACGTCCCCCACGCGGGCGGCAATTATACCTTTCGCATTTAATCCGTCTATCAGGCCGCCCAGCGCATCGGCACATGCGCGCGTGGGCTGCAGTAATATTATACTTCCTATTATCGGCTCATTCAATCCCCGCTTGATTATATCATCTTTGCTGCCGTATCCGCAACGGAGATCGATAGTGGACAGCACATGCGTAAGCCCCAGCGCACGGGAAGCGCGCGCACTTACGGCAACGCTGCGCGAGCCGGAATAATAAAGCACCGTGTCAACGCCGCTTGCCGCCTTTATGCTTTCAAGGCTTTTTTGTATATCCGCCTTCGTTTCGCTCAAGTTTCCGTCAAATGAAGGGTCGTCGCCCATGGTGCCTATCTCGTGCCCTTCGTCCGCGATGCGCTTTAGCATCTCCGCGTTCTCCCGCGCCCATTTGCCGCTTACAACGAACGTTGCGCGGGTATTCTTATCCTTAAGCGTTGCAAGTATATCCTCCATTGCCGCGGCGTTCCACGACACGGCAAATTCAAGCGCGATTTTATCGTCCGACCGTCCCCTGTATGCAGGCCCCGCATACAGGCTGGCCATTACCTGCGCGGCGTCCTGCCTGCTCGTGACAAGATAGAGCGATATTATTATAAACGCTAAAAAAAGATTTATTGCCCAGCCGTTCTTTGCGCGCCGCTTCATATGCACCCTCCCCGTTCAAGCCGCATGGTATGCTTGATTTTATGATGCCGCGCCGCTATATATGCAAAGGAGCGGCCGCTTGGCCGCCCCTTATCGATACGCTTTATTATTTTCTTATGAACAGCACGCCCAGCGTCCTTGGCCCGCAATGGGAGGACACGGTGCAGCCGGCATGGGTTTCGATTATTTCATCGAAGCTTTGATATTTTTCAATGGCCTCCCGCGCGGTTTCAACATCCCCCTCAGGGCAATGCGGATGGGTTATGAATATGCGGTGATTACGGATATCCTCGCGCCCTTCAAGCCTGTCCTTAACGTATTTCTGTATGCACTTTTCAAAAGAGCCGCGGTATTTGGTGCCTACGCGCATTTTGCCGTCCACGACCTCTATGCAGGGCTTTAGCTGCAATACGTTCGCGCCGAGCATGGTGACCGTTGAGCAGCGGCCGCCCTTTGCCATGTAATCAAGCCTATCGAGTATAAAGCTTGCGTCAACGTTTGGCACTATGTCCGTTTCAAGTTCCTTCACTATGTCCTCCGCCTTCATTCCGGCTTCGGCACGGAGCGCCGCTTCCATAACAACGTGGCCGTGGCCGCTTGAAAGGTTGCGCGAATCCACAACGTAAACGTTCTTATAATTCTCCGCCGCTATGCGCGCGTTCTGGTGGCAGGCGGAAAAGTCGCTTGAAATGTTTATGTGTATAACGGCGTCGTATTCGCGGCTGAGCTGAGCAAAGCGCGTTTCGTAATCGTTCGGCGTTACGGCGGCGGTGGACGCAAGCGCCCCGCCCGCGGCAACGTGGGCAAAAATATCGTCCGGCGTTATTTCCACCCCGTCCCTGAGCGTTTTGCCGCCCAGCGTTATATACAGCGGGAACAGCTCTATATCGTGCTTTTCAAGCAGCTCCTTTGTCAGATCGCATGTGCTGTCCGACGTTATCTTGATAGCCATTTTGTGACCTCCGAAATAATTCCACAATATTTTTTCCATTTTACTGCGCCAATATTAACGCAATATTAACACAATGCATTCCGCACAAAAAATAAAATTGGCTTTACATTGCCCCTTTGGCGGTTTACAATCAATATTGAAAAGCCTGCATATGCTTGTATGCAGCGTATAGACAATATTGCCGCGAACAGGAGGAACACGAATGCGACTTGCAAACTGCACCTGCCAAAGGGTAAACGATTATCTTAAAGAGCACGATTCCATAATGCTTGTGCTTGGCAGCACGGAAAACCACGGCCGACATATGCCGCTGGGTACGGACACGATGATACCGGACAAAATTGCGGAGCTGACCGAAAAGCAGAGCCATATTATGATAGCGCCCACGCTGCCGTACGGCGCGACGGATTCGCTGATGGGCTTCCCCGGAACGATATCAATAGGCGTGGACGGGCTTTACGACATACTGACAAGAATAACGGACAGCCTTTACGAATACGGCTTCCGCCGCTTTATAATACTGAACGGCCACGGCGGTAACTCAAAAAGCATAGAGATGCTGGGGAAGCGCATGCACCCTCGCGGGGCATATGTTGCCTGCCTTAACTGGTGGCTGATGGCGGGCGAGCTTAATCCGGACTGGGCCGGCGGGCACGGCGGCGCGGAGGAAACGGCGGGCGTTATGGCCGTTGATCCTTCGCTTATAGATTACGACCATATTGACGAGCCGCTCATAATGCAAAGCGACGTATATGAAACCATGCCCTCCACCGGATGGGACAAGGTAAGCTTTATGGGCGCAACGGTGGTAATCCCAAGGAGAGCCATGAATTACAACGCAAACGGATGGTACGGCACGGATGCGCCCAACAAAGCCACCAAGGAATGGGGCGACATGATGGTGCAAACCATGGCGGACTACGCAGCAAGGTTTATAGAAGAATTTGAAAAAGCAGAATTGCCCAAGGAGGAGCATAAATAATGGTAAACGAAAGGGAGCTTGCCGTAATAAAGGCGCTTACGGAAGCCAAAGGCCCCAGCGGATTTGAGGACGAAGCGGTTGCCGCCGCGCGCGAAAGCCTATCGGACATTTGCGATTTTGAAGAGGACAGCCTTCGCAATCTTTATATATACAGGCGCGCGAACACGGGCGATAAACCCGTGCTGATGCTTGACGCGCACAGCGACGAGGTGGGCTTCATAGTCCATTCCATCAAGCCTAACGGCACGCTGCGCTTCCTTGAGCTTGGAGGCTGGAGCAAGAATACCCTGCCCGGCACGCGCGTGCTTGTCCGCAACAGGGACGGCGAATGGATACGCGGCGCAATAGCGGCAAAGCCCCCGCATTTTTTAAGCGATGAGGAACGCGCGCAGAACAAGGTGCAGAGCGTATCAAATCTTGTTATAGACATTGGCGCCCGCAGCGCGGAGGAAGCCAAGGAAGCATTCGGCATACGCATAGGCGAACCCGCCGTGCCCGCAACCCCGTTTGAATACGACGAAGCGCGGGACATTATGTTCGGCAAGGGGTTCGACTGCCGCATAGGCTGCGCCGCGCTGATAGAGACAATGCGTCTTTTGAGCGGCATGGAGCTGGACGTGGACGTTATAGGCGTATTGTCCGCGCAGGAAGAAGTAGGCGAGCGCGGCTGCAAGGTTGCCGTGAACAAGGTAAGGCCGAATATTGCAATAGTTTACGAAGGCTGCCCCGCAGACGATACATTCGGCGAAGCTTACACCATGCAGACCATTATGAAAAAAGGCCCCATGCTCCGCTACATGGACAAATCCGTTATATGCAACCCCCGCTTCCAGCGTTTTGCGCTTGATACGGCGGAGAAAAACGGCCTTATGGCGCAGGCGTCCGTGCGCGAAGGCGGCGGCAACAACGCGGCCGTTATACAGGCGCAGCTTGCAGGCGCGCCCAGCATAGTTATGGGCGTTCCCGTGCGCTATATCCACGGCCCAAGCTGCATAACCACCTATACCGATTATGACGCCACGGTAAAGCTTGCCTGCGCGATAGCAAGGGCGCTGAACGCGGACATAATAAAATCATTCTGAAAAAGAGGCGAAATACATGAACACGAGCACAGCCGGAATACCCAAGGCCGGACTGCCGGAAGGTTTTGTATACATTGACGAGTTGATAGAGGACTGCATAATAGACGCAAAATATGCGGGTACGGACAACTTTATGGGCCGCCCCGCCGCGGGCTACGAACAGCCGCTGGTGGTAATGAGCCGCGAGCTTGCGGACTGCTGCATAAAGGCGGCGGATACTCTGCGCAAGCAGGGCTACATAATGAAGTTCTTTGACGCATACCGTCCGCAGAGCGCCGTGGACGATTTCTGCCGCTGGGGCGAGGATCTTAATGACATCCGCCGCAAGAGCGTACATTACCCGAATATTGACAAGGCCGAAATATTCGACCAGGGCTATATTGCCCGCCGCTCCGGCCACACCCGCGCGAAGGCCGTTGATCTGACAATAGTTGACATGCACACGCATCAGGAGCTGGACATGGGTTCAATATTCGATTATATGGATTCCCGCTCCAACCACGGCGCGGCCGGTCTCACCCCGCAGCAGGAGAAGAACCGCGCCATACTGCGCGACGCAATGCTCGGCGCGGGCATGACGCTTTACGAGGGCGAATGGTGGCACTACAACGTCAACCCCGAACCCTACCCCGATACGTTCTTCAATTTTCCGATAAAGTAGCACACACAAAAAAGGAGTGGCAAATCAGCCGCTCCTTTTAAGTTGCTTTTATTTTGTTCAGCCCATTATTTCGTCTATAGCGTCCGCGTATTCTTCTTTATCGCGCGCGCCGACAAGGCGGTTCATTTCCTGCCCGTCCTTAAAAAGAATAACGCAGGGAATGCTCATTATGCGGAAACGCTTGGCAAGGTCTATTTCGTCGTCAACGTTTACCTTGCATATATCCGCGCGGCCGTCATAATCCTCGCTCAGTTCCTCTATGACCGGCCCGATCATGCGGCACGGGCCGCACCAGCTGGCCCAGAAGTCCACAAGCACCGGCCTTGACGCTTCTATCGCCGCATCAAAATCGGCTGAAGTAAGATGCTTTACCATTGTTCTTCCTCCTTTTGTGTTTATTCTTTTTTATTCTTTGCCTTCTTCGTTTACAAAGGCGGTCATTCTGGGCTTAAATTCGTTCATTTTGGCGAATTTCGGCTCCAGCTTTTTAAGTATAAGGAAGCTCAGCCCGCTCAGCGCAACGCCGCCTATCGCGGCATATATCTCGCCAAAGCGGGAGCCTGCCGCAACGCCCAGTATAAGCCCTATTATGGGAATGCCGTATACTATGGCGCTGGCTTTGAGCACGGTGTTTGCATGCATGTCTATATACACCTCGTCGCCCTTCTTTGCGCCGAGAGTATTGTCCATTTCTATATCCGCCTCGTTAGAGCCAAAGCGGAAGCATGCGTTGCAATGGCCGCAGGCATCCGTTTTTTTGAAGCGCACAGTGGCCCTTTTGCCGTTTGCTTCAACAACTATGCCCTTTTGCCTTACGTCCTCACTCATCTATGTCCACCTTTATATGCAGCTCCTCAAGCTGCTTGTCCGTTACCGTTCCGGGCGCGCCCATCAGAATATCCTGCGCGTTCTTGTTCATGGGGAACGGTATTATTTCCCTTATGCTGTCCTCGCCCGCAAGCAGCATAACCATTCTGTCCACGCCAGGGGCTATGCCGGCATGGGGCGGCGCACCGTAGCAGAACGCGTTGTACATGGCGGGGAACTTTTTCTTCACGTCCTCCTCGCCAAGGCGCACAAGGCGGAACGCCTCTATCATTATTTCGGGGTCGTGATTTCGCACAGCGCCGGAAGAAAGCTCTATACCGTTGCAAACAAGGTCGTACTGCTGCGCGGTTATGGTGAGCGGGTCTATTTCGCCCGCGATAGCCTTCCTCAGCGTCTCCGCGCCGCCGCCGGGCATGGAGAACGGATTATGGCAGAATTCAAGCTCGCCGGACTCTTCGCCTATTTCATACATCGGGAAATCGACCACCCAGCAGAATTCATAGCGTTCCTTGTCCATATGACCGGGTACCAGCGCACCGAGCATTTTGCGCATGACTCCGGCGGTTTTCTGCGCGGCAGACTTTTTGCCCGCAGCTATGCCGATAAGCGTTCCCGGAGTGAGGCCGAGCGCTTCAACTACAGCATCGTGGTGCGGAGTCATGAACTTGGCGACGCCTCCGGCGAAGCTGCCGTCCGCCTCCACCTTGAACCAATAGGGCTTGAAGCCGGCCTGCACCTCAACATCGGCGCACAGCTTGTCTATATGCTTTCTGGTCAGCTCGCAGCCGCTGCAGGCTATGGCCTTAACGGTATTGCCCTCGGCAAAGGGAGCAAATTCGCTGCCAGCTACCAGCTTAGTTATGTCCTGTATCCTCAAATCTATGCGGTAATCCGGCTTATCCGTGCCGAACTGTTCCAGCGCATCGTTATAGGCTATGCGCTTGAACGGCGCGGAGGAGGCCACGTTATACGTTCCGTATTTTGCGAAAATGGGCGGCAGAACGTCCTCTATTACGGAGAAAACATCCTCCTGCGAAGCGAACGCCATTTCCATATCCAGCTGATAGAATTCGCCGGGGCTTCTGTCCCCGCGGGCGTCCTCGTCACGGAAGCAGGGGGCAATCTGGAAATACCTATCGAAGCCGGAGGTCATCAAAAGCTGCTTAAACTGCTGCGGCGCCTGCGGCAGGGCATAGAACTTGCCGGGGTGCTTCCTTGCGGGCACAAGATAGTCCCTTGCGCCTTCGGGGCTGGATGCGGTAAGTATAGGCGTGGTTATTTCAAGGAAGTTATGTTCAAGCATGGCCTTCCTGAGCGCAGCTATAACGTTGCAGCGCAGAATTATATTGTTCTTGACTTCGGGGTTCCTCAAATCAAGATAACGGTATTTGAGCCGCTGCGTTTCATCCGCTTCGCGGCTGCGGTTTATTTCAAAGGGCAGCTCGTTATAAATGCAGCGGCCGAGTATTTCTATCTTTTCCGGCACAACCTCTATTTCGCCCGTGGGCTGCTTTGCGTTTTTGCCGGTGCGCTCGCGCACCGTGCCCGTTACGGAGATTGTGGATTCCTTATTGATGCCCTTTATAATGTTCATCATCTCTTCGGTTTCTATGACTATCTGCGTTGTGCCGTAAAAATCGCGCAGCACCACAAAGGCGAAGTTGCTGCCCACTACGCGGACGTTTTCCATCCAGCCCGCAAGCGTAACGCGCTCGTTCACGTTGCCGAGCCTAAGCTCGCCGCAGGTATGGGTTCGTGATTGTATCATTATCCTGTATGCTCCTTAATAAATTATTCTGTATTTTTCGCTTTTCAGCTTATTTAACCAATTCAGCGGCCTTTTCGGCAAAGCCCTCTATGCCAAGCGCCGTCTCCGTGCCGTCCGCCATGTTTTTCAGCTTTATTACGCCGTTTTTAACCTCGTCCTCGCCTATCACGGCAACAAAGCGCGCTTTAAGCTTGTCTGCATACTTAAACTGCGCCTTGAAGCTGCGGCCAACGTGGTCAAATTCAGTCTTTACGCCGTGCTTTCTAAGCTCTCCCGCAAGCTTCAGTCCAACGCTCCTTGCTTCGTCCCCAACGGGTGCAATGTATATGTCCACAAGGTTGGGTTCGGGTATGGGGTTGAAGCTTTCCGCAACCAGCAGCAGCCTTTCCATGCCCATGCCGAAGCCGACAGCGTTCATCTTCGGCCCGCCAAGCTGCTCGATTAGCCCATCATACCTGCCTCCGCCGCACACCGTGCCGGTATACGCGCCTTCGGTAGAAACAAGCTCGAACACGGTTTTCGTATAATAATCAAGCCCGCGCACTATCATGGGGTCTATTTCGTATTCTATGCCCAGCGCATCAAGGGAGGCTTTAAGTTCCTCAAAGTGCGCCTGACATTCGGGGCAAAGGTAATCAAGCACCTTGGGTGCTGCCGCGGCTATTTCGCCGCACCGCTTTTCCTTGCAGTCCAGTATTCTGAGCGGATTCTTTTCATAGCGCGTTTTGCAGGTTTCACAAAGCTCATCGTAATTCGCTTTAAGATATTCTTTAAGCGCGGCATTGTATTGGGGCCTGCATTCGGGGCAGCCGATGCTGTTTATTTTGGCCTTTACGCTCTTTATGCCAAGCTCGTTCAGTATGCTTATAGCAAGGGAGATAACCTCCGCATCCGCGCTGGCCCTGGGCGCGCCGAAAACCTCCACGCCGAACTGATGATGCTCCCTCAGCCTGCCCGCCTGCGGCTTTTCGTAGCGGAAAACGGGGCAGTAAAGATAGAACATCTTTGTGGGCTGCGCGTCGGCAAAAAGCTTGTTTTCAAGGAACATGCGCACAGCGCCCGCCGTGCCCTCCGGCTTCAGCGTTACGGAACGGTCTCCCTTATCGGTAAAGGTATACATTTCCTTTTGCACAATGTCCGTTGTGTCTCCCACGCCGCGGGCAAAAAGCTCCGTATGCTCCAGCACCGGCGTGCGGGTTTCGCGGTATCCGAATTCCGCGCAAGCGCTGCGCATAAGCTTTTCGATATACTGCCATTTGTAGCTTTCCTTAGGGGTAACGTCCTTCATGCCCTTAGGCGCCTGAATCTGCATAATACACCTCTTTCATATTTCCCTTATAAAAATAGGGTTCTCCATCCTTAAACAGGGACGGGGAACCCGCGGTACCACCCTTATTGAGCATAATAAAATGCTCCGCTCGCGCCCCATAACGCGGGGCGACCGTCCGCCATTTCCTGCGGAAGGCTCATAAGGCGTCCTTCACCATATGCCCTGTTCGCGGCGGCTTCCAGCCACGGCCTGCCTTCTCTTGTGCGAACGCAATACGGCTACATCCTTATTCATTGCCTATCAAATTATATAATAGCATCACTAACGCCGCTTGTCAACGCGCGTATGCCGCTTATATGCCGATTTTTCTATGTTATTCGCCCTTCTCTGCGGCCTTGCGCCTGAGCTCCTCCTCGCGCTCCTTTTCAAGCATCAGCTTTGAATAATCAACAAAGCCGCGCGGGTCGTCCACCCACAGCCTTTCCATATTGTAATACTCCCTTTCTTCGGGATAGAATATGTGCACCAATATGCTGCCGAAGTCAATAACTATCCAGCGGCCTTCGCTGTATCCTTCTATGCGCCTTACGCTAAGGCCCATTCCTTCGGCCTTTTCTTCAATTTCGTCGCAAAGCGCCTTCACCTGCGCCGTTGCCCGGCCGGAGCATACCACAAACCAGTCCGCTATTATGGTCCTGTCCCCAACGTGTATGGCCATTATGTCCTGCGCCTTTTTATTATAAAGCGCGTCGCATATCATCATCGCCTGGCGGCGGATGTTTTCTTCGTCCTGTGCATCTATCGCGTTAAAAAATTCGCTCATTTTATATCTCCTTTATTATTTTCGGTCTCTCTTTTTATTGCCTGCCTTATCATAAGGGATTCGTCCGTCGGCTCTATACCCCGCGCAAGCAGATGGCCTATTGAGTTATTCATGGTCATAAGCACCGAGCCGTTAAGATCCTTCTTCGCCATGTCCCTCAGCTTGTCAACGCCTTCATACGTCCGCGTGAACTCTGCTTTATCCGCAACGTATAATATTTTATCAAGCTTTGTCATGTTCATCCGGCCGAAAACGTGGCAGCCGATGGCATTTATAACGTCCGCGTCATCTATCCCGAACTCCCTTTGCACCCTTATCGCCCCCAAGGGGCCGTGTAAAAGACCGGGCGCACACCGCTGCTGAGTATTTGGCGTATAGCCGTATTCCTTGGCAAGCCGCAATGCGTCCTCGTCGCCAAGCTTTGCGCAGTCGTGCAGCAGCCCTGCTATGCGCGCCTTTTTGCCGTCCGCGCCCCATATTGCCGCAAGCTCAACGGCGTAGCCCATTGTGCCTATAGAGTGGGCAAGGCGCTTGGGCTTGGTGTATTCCGCAAGGCGCTTTTCATAAGAAAGAATATCCTCGCTTTGATATAAAAGCCCCGCGTATATACGCTCCATCACGCCGTAGGGAACAAGCTTTGCAATGCCTTTCGCCATGTTCACGCGGCGGCGTATCTCGGTTGACGATATATCAGGCCCGCAAAAATCCGCCATGCGTATGCGCGCGCCGTAGCTTTTTATAAGCTCCTGTGCGGCTTCATGCTCGCCCGGTATATCCGGCCTGCCAACGGCTATTATGCCCGCAAGTGCGAATATCGTTTCCGGCCTGCTCCATTGGTGCAATGTTTTTAGCATGTCCGCGCCCACTATAAGATACAGCTCGTCAACGCCGTTATACAGCCCCATCAGCGTATCCGCCATGTAGCTTACGCCGCCGCGGCGAATCTCATCATCGCACGCAATAAGCCCTTCCTCGCCCGCAAGCGCGGCACGGGTAAGCTCAAGCCGTTCTTTTGCATCCACGCCAAAAGCGATGCTTTTATGCGGCGGATCGCCCGCCACCATAAACAGCACCCTGTCAAGCGAGAAACGCCGCCTGACCTCGTGCGCAATATAAACATGTCCGTTGTGCGGGGGATTAAAGCTGCCCCCCAATATACCGATTCTCATTGAATTTATTATACACTACTATTCCTTGGTAGTAAACCGCGAATAATCGCCGCGCACGATGGGAACAATCCATAAAAAAGCAACAGGGGGAATTAAACATGAGCATTGGTGAAAAAAGAACGCTGAATGCATATTACAAGCGCCGCTTTTACCGCGGGCGCACGGCCTTTGCCCGCGCTGCGGACTTTATTGCGCTAAGGGTAATATTGCTTATTGCATGCTATCTTTGGTTTTCGTTCAACGTGGAAAGCATTATCGCCGCCGCTGTGCTCACGGCAGCTGCGGTCGGGGCCATATCCGTATTTGCCGAGCTTGTAAAAAGCGTGCGGCTTGAAAAATTCATATTGCGCGAAAACGCCCGCCTTTCAAAAAAGCTGTTCAGCGAAAGCCTTGTGCTTATGCCGCGGAGCGAGTTTCTGGGCATAGTGCGCGAATACATAAAATGCCACGGCAAGGAATTTGCGGGCGAAAGCCTTGTGTATACCGCGCAGACGCTTTCCCCAGTGGATGAAGAAACGGTGCTTTGTGCCTGCCGCGCGGCAAACAGGCGCGGCTGCAAAAGCCTTTTCATATTCTCCTCCGCCTCTGTGAGCCAGCCGGCGCGTGACATTGCCGCGCGTTACGATGGGCTGAGCGTTGCCTTTATATCGGGCGATATGCTCGCTTCCTGCGCCAAAATGCCCGACGATAACGCCGTAAGGCAATATATATTGAAACAGGCGGAGCAGAAAAAGCAAATAAAAAAGCAGAGCGTATCCACGGCCATAGGCCGCGGAAGATGCGCGCGGTATCTGCTTGTTGCCGCGGCGCTTTTCGCACTCAGCTTTTTTGTAAGCTATACGCTTTATTACAGGATGCTTGCCGGCGCATGCGTAAGCCTTGCCGCGCTCAGCTTTTATGCGGCGCATTCGCCTTCCGCCGCACCGAAGGATGCTTAACGCTGCGGCGCTCAAGCTTTATATCAAACATAGCGTTTAAGGGAATATAGTCGATACCGCCGTTCACCGCCGCGCGCAGCACAAATTCGCCGCCGGCATATATAAGGCATATCGGCTCTATTTTTTCGCGCGGCCAAATATCCGTATCGTCAAGGCAGGCGGCGGGAACGTAGCTTAGCTGCTTTTGGGCGTCTATCGCCAGGGTTATGGTTTCTATCGCGGATCTCAGCCTGTTTTGTGCGCCGTATGTGCGCTCTATCCCGGCCGGGCTTTCAAAGTTCACGCTCTGCGTTTTTACTATGCCCTGCCTAAGCCTCTGCGCCGTAGCCTCGTCCATAAACGGCGCGCAGTCCAGCGCAAGCATTATAAGCCGCGCATCCTCCGCCGTGAACGGGCGGTCGTTTGCATAATACCCGCGCGTGGTGCTTTCTATCTTCCAGCCCATGCGGTTCAGCGCGGCAACGTCGGCATATATGCTGCGCCTGTTTGCCGCAATGCCATGCTGCGCAAGTATAGCGCAAAGCTTGCCCGCACTCAGCGGATGCTCTTCATCCGTATATTCATTCAGCGCCTTAACAAGCGCAATAAGTCTTTCCCGTGCGGCCATGCTTTACGCCCCAAGTCCGATATAGCCGAAGCACAGCAGCGCCTGCGCCGGAATATATGTTATCATCACAGGGAAATTCGGCCGTTCAACATCGCGCACGAACATGCAGCGCGCAAGTATTGTGTCCGAAGTCAAGAACAGCATTGACCCAAGCGTTATCAGCGCGGCATAAAACCGGCCTTCGCCCGAATTTATCCGCGCCACAAAATTCACCCATGCAAAAACGTTCACCGCCGCAACTATGCCGAGATACACGGGCATAAGCACGCGGAACTTTTTATCATCCACATGCTTTTCAAGCCTGAAGCTCATGTATGCTACAACGGCTATATACGCCGCAATGAACACCGCCGCCGTTATAAGGTGCGATTGGGTTGTGCCGGGTGTGCGGCGGAATATGCTAAGCGCATACAGCCCATGCCCAAGCGTGAAGCTAAGTGCGCCGGGTATAAAGAACTTGTCGTTCTTTTCCCATATTAGCAATATATCGCCCGCAAGGCCGCATATAAGCGCCGCCAGCACCGCACCGTCCACAGGCTTTGCCGCGCACGCATAGCAAGCGGCAAGCGAAAGGAGCAGCAGCGGCTTTGTAAGCTTTCTTGGCGTATGCATGCCAAAATAGCAGAAGAACAGATGCGCTATGCTCAGCAGCGTAAAATATATTATAAATCCAGTCATATCCCGTCCCCCTTGCGGCGCAGTATTTACGTTTTCTTTATACGCTTTATAATACAACACACTCGCTTGCCCCGTAAAGCGATATTGATAATACTTCAATGCGTCATAAGCAAAGTGAATGTGAAAAAACGTTTTTCGTGGTTTTCATATCATTTTTTATGATATACTATTATGCGAAAAGATAAAAGATAAACAAAGGAGGAGATATTTCATGCAGTATTCGCGTGAGGTTGAAGAGATGTTTTGCGTGGCAAAGGGCGCAAAGCACGACCCCGCACCCATTCCCGAGGAGGGCAAATGGGTTAAAGCAAAGGAAATTACGGACATATTCGGCCTGACCCACGGCGTGGGCTGGTGCGCGCCGCAGCAGGGCGCATGCAAGCTGACGCTGAATATAAAGGGCGGCATAATCGAAGAAGCGCTGGTGGAGACGATAGGCTGCTCCGGCATGACGCATTCCGCTGCAATGGCGGCGGAGATACTGCCCGGCAAGACCATACTGGAGGCGCTCAATTCCGACCTTGTGTGCGACGCCATAAACACCGCCATGCGGGAGCTGTTCTTGCAGATTGTTTACGGCCGCAGCCAGAGCGCGTTTTCAGACGACGGCCTGCCCGTAGGCGCAGGGCTTGAGGACCTTGGCAAGGGCCTGAGGAGCCAGGTTGCCACCATGTTCGGCACAAGGAAAAAGGGCCCCAGGTACCTTGAAATGGCCGAAGGCTATGTGCTTGAAATAGGGCTTGACAAGAACAACGAAATAATAGGCTACAAATTCGTAAATCTTGGCAAGATGATGGACGCCATAAAGAAGGGCGTTGAGCCGAACGAGGCATTTAAGGCCAACATAAACACATACGGCCGCTTTGCCGAAGCCGTTACCGTTATAGACCCGCGCAAGCAGTAATATAAGGAGGCGTAAACATGGTCACTTTTGAAGGATACGAAAGAAGAATAGATACCCTGCGCCCCGTGCTTGCAAAGTATGGGTTCGACGGCTTTGAAGCATGCGAAGCCTTCACCAAGGAGCATGGCGTAGACGTGCGCGGCATAGTGCAGGGCATTCAGCCCATAGCATTCGAAAACGCGGTTTGGGCATATACCCTCGGCGCGGCGATAGCGCTGAAGAAGGGCGTTAAGAGCGCGGCGGAAGCGGCCGAATGCATAGGCGAAGGCTTGCAGGCGTTCTGCATACCCGGCTCCGTTGCCGATCAGCGTAAGGTGGGTCTGGGCCACGGCAATCTTGGCGCGATGCTGCTTTCCGAATCCACGCATTGCTTCGCCTTCCTTGCCGGACACGAAAGCTTTGCCGCGGCAGAGGGCGCGATCGGCATAGCCCGCACGGCGAACAAGGTGCGCAAGGAGCCGCTCAAGGTAATACTCAACGGCCTTGGCAAGGATGCGGCCTATATAATCAGCCGCATAAACGGCTTCACCCACGTTGAAACCGAATACAACCAGTACACGGGCGAGCTTACCATAGTAAAGACCACCGCTTTCAGCGACGGCGACCGCGCGAAGGTGCTCTGCTACGGCGCGGACGACGTGAACGAGGGCGTTGCCATAATGCGCCACGAGAACGTGGACGTATCCATAACCGGCAACTCCACCAACCCCACCCGCTTCCAGCACCCCGTTGCGGGAACATACAAAAAGTGGTGCGTTGAAAACGGCAAGAAGTATTTCTCCGTTGCCTCCGGCGGCGGCACGGGCCGCACGCTGCACCCGGACAACATGGCGGCAGGCCCCGCCAGCTACGGCATGACGGACACGATGGGCCGTATGCATTCCGATGCGCAGTTCGCCGGCTCCTCCTCCGTGCCCGCGCACGTTGAAATGATGGGCCTTATCGGCATGGGCAACAACCCCATGGTCGGCGCAACAGTGGCCGTGGCGGTGGCGGTTTCAGAGGCCAAGTAATTCGGGGATTTTTACAGAGCATCGCTTCTTAAATCCTTAGTTTAAGTCAAACAATCAAATAAGCACATCATTTGCACCAAAACGCTGATGATGTGCTTAATCTTTTTTGTTAGCAGCAAGTTAGCTTTCGGCAGCCCGCTTACCCCTACTCCGCCCCATTTACCATTTCGGCAATATCATTAAAGCTGTCGCCCGTAACATGCTCGGCTATGGCGAAGCAGACATTCAGGCCGTTGAAGCCGTTGGTGTGGATGAGCAGGGCGTCGCGGGTGGCGGGATCGAAGCAGACAAGGGACTTGAAGCCGCCGTTGTCGCCCCAGTGCCATATGCGCTCGTTGTAAAGCCCCCAGCCAAGGCCCCACTCCACGCCGTTGCCGGCGCAGTTCCTTACGGAGCGCACACGCGCGGCAAAGTCAGGCTCCTTCAGTATGTTCAAAAGGAACTTCGGATAATCGTCAATCGTCACATAAAGCGAAAACGCGCTGTTCGGCTCCATGCCCATGGAATGCCGCGCCGTGGTGCGCTTTGGCTCCGCGTGCCCGTTGACGTCAACCGTGCGGGAAAGGGCATTGCGCATTGCACCCGTCCAGATAAGCGCCGCCTTATCCATGCCGAAGGGGTCGAGCAGGCGCTTCTGCATAAGGTCGTCCAGCCGCGTGCCCAGCCGCTTTTCTATTATGGATTGCAGATAATAATACCCCATGCCGGAATAGCTGAAGCCGTGCTTGGGCTCAAAATAAAGCTCCATCGGCAGCTTGCCCCAGTTGGGCAGACCGCTTGCGTGGCTCATAACATCCTTTGCCGTTACGCATGCAAAGCGCGCATCCGTGCAGGGCGTCCATGCCTGCTCATATTCGCTCAGCGGCCTGTCAAGGTCTATTACGCCTTCGTCCGCCAATTCAAACACCAGCCTGCCGAAAAACGGCTTTGTGAGCGATGCGGCCTCAAAATAAGTTTCGTTCGATACGGGTATGCCGCGCTCCGTGTCCGCAATGCCAAGGCATTGGCTCATCACAAGCTCGCCGTTTTTTATGAACGCCATCGCAAGCCCGGGCACATGCTCGCGCTGCATATTCTCCTGTGCGATGGCTGCCGCGCTTGCAATTTCAGTCAAATAGATATTCATAACTTTACCTCTCGTAAACTATTTCCCCGCCCACTATCGTCATAACGGGCAGTATATCGCGTATCTCCATCGGGTCGCAGGTGAAAATATCCTTATCAAGCATCACCATGTCCGCCATGAAGCCGGGCTTTATGCGCCCCTTTTCGTTTTCCATGAACTGGGCGTATGCGCTGCCCGCGGTATATGCATCGATGGCCGTATAAACGTCCACGCACTCCTTGGGGAAGAAGCCGCCCTCGGGCCAGCCGTTTTTATCCTTTCGGGTAACGGCGGAGTATATGTTGGGGAAGGGGTTGCAGTCCTCAACGGGGCAATCCGTGCCGTAGGACACCTTGGCATTGAGCCGCGCCATGGTGCCGAACGCATATGACGTGGAGGAAAGCTCCTCTCCGCAGCGGGAGATAACGGCATGCATATCGTAATCAAGGAATATGGGCTGATACAGCGCAAGTATATCGTCCTTCACAATGCGCTCAAGCAGCGGCATATCGGTTATCTGGCAATGCACAAGGCCGTGGCGCAGCGGGTTTTTGCCGCCGTGCAGCACGGATTCGTAGCACCGCACGGTGTCCTCTATGGCCTTGTCGCCAATAACGTGGGTAACAACCTGTATGCCCGCTTCGTCCGCCATGCGGCACATTTCAAGCATCTCCTCATCGTGCGTGGCCTCCACGCCGTAGTTGCCGGGATCGTCCAGATATTCATGGCGCATAGTGGCTGTCCTTCCGCCGAGGGAACCGTCGCGGAACAGCTTCAGCGGCCCAAGCGTCAGCCACGGGTGCGAATAATCGCCGCGGGCAAATTCGCCCTCTATAAACGCCCCAAATTCCGCAGGAGTATGATAGCACACCTGATGATGATACCTAAGCTTTGCCCTGCCGCCTTCAAACACGCGCCTGACAAGCGGGAAAACTATTTCCGGCGCGGCGGAGGTGCCTGCATCGTTGGACTGCACGCTGGTAAGGCCGTGCGCGGCGGCGTAGTTCATTGCATCTATAAACATGGCCTCAAGCTGCGCTTCGCTGTATTCGGGAATTACGGAAAGTATTTCGCCGCAGGCGTTTTCGGTAAATACGCCGCTTGGGTAGCCGTCCGGCTCCAGCTCAAACGTGCCGCCGGGGAACTGCGCGGAGCCTGCCTTCAGCCCCAGCAGCTCTATCGCCCTTGTGTTTGCGGTAACTACATGGCCGCATATGCGCTCAAGCACGATTGGTATTTCGGTTGAAATTTTATCCAGATCGTGCCGCGTGGGTATGCGCTTCTCCCCTTCAAACATGTCCTGGTTCCAGCCAACGCCGTGTATCGCTTCGCGGCAGCGCTCGGGATGCTCCCGCATGAACGCCCTTGCGCGCGCTATCATTTCGTCTATTGATTTTACGCCGTTTATATCCACCTGATAAGGCCCCGCGCCCATCACGAGCAGGTGCATATGGCTGTCGTTAAGGCCGGGTATGACCGTGCGGCCTTCGCAATCAATTATCCTTGCGTCCTTGCCCGCATGGGCGAGTATTTCTTCATCCGTACCAACGGCGGTTATTATGCCGTTTTCCATAGCCGCCGCGCTTTGGAACACGCCGCGCTCAACATATATTTTTCCGTTAACAAGTGCAGTTTTCATTTTGTCCATATCCTTTCTTTTATCTTTCGTACACGCATTTTCCGTTAACAAATGTGCGCAGCACCTTCGCTTCAAGTATCTCCATATCGGTGCAGCTCACAAGGTCTTTATCCAGCACTATAAAGTCCGCATACATGCCTTCCTTTATTTTGCCCTTTATGTTTTCCTCGCCCGTGCAGTACGCGCCCTGCGCGCTGTAACAATACAGCGCCGTTTCCCTATCCAGTATCTGCTGCGGCAGGAAGGGGCCGCTGCCATTAAGATCGCGGCTGGTAACGGCGCAGTATATGCCCGGCAGCGGGCGGAACGACTCCACGGGGCAATCCGTGCCGAAGGGCGCATGCACGCCAAGGCGTATGTAATCCGCCCATGCATAGGATGTGCTGCCAAGCCCCTTTCCCACGCGGTCGTAAACAATATGCATATCGTAATTTATGAACACGGGCTGAATGTATGCAATAACGTCCAGCTCCTTAAACCGCTCCACCTGCTCCTTATCCGTTATTTGGCAATGCACTATGCCGTGGCGCGGATGAAGATGCGGCATTTCCCGCCGCGCATTCTCTATTGCGTTAAGGCACATTTCAACCGCCCCGTCGCCGATGGCGTGTATTATGGCGGGCATATTGTGGCTGTGCGCGCGCAAAACGAGCGAGTTGAGCTCCTCCTGCTCATATATTGCAATGCCGCGGGTGGTGGGGTCGTCCGCATAGGGCTTGCGCATGTATGCCGTGCGCGCGCCGAGAGAGCCGTCGCTCAATAGCTTTACGCAGTTTATCCTGAAGGTGCGGTTGCCGAAGCTGTCGTCAAAGCCATGCTTATCGAAAAATTCGTCCATGTCCGCATGGGTGGGCAGCAGCGCCTGCTCCGCCATTCTCAGCTTAAAGCGGCCTTTCTCCGCCGCCGTGCGCAGCAGCGCCATCATTTCGTATGCGTGGCCTTCGGGACAATATTTGAAATCGTCGGACTGTATGCTGGTTATGCCGCATTCAAACAGATCCTTCTGGCAGTCTATCATCATTTCAAGAAGCTGTTCACAGCCGGGCATGGGCAGGCGCGCCTTAATGTCGTCAAACACGCCCTCCTTTATTACGCCGTTGGGCGTGCCGTCGGGATAGGTTTCGGCATATACGCCGTATTGCCCCACGGTATCCTTATTTATGTTCATCAGCTCCATGGCCTTTGAATTCATAACGCCTATATGGAAGCAGGCGCGCATTATAAGTATGGGATATTCCGTTGTTATCGCGTCCAGCTCCTTTGCCGTGGGGAAGCGCTGCTCATCGGTAAAATAATCGTGGTTCCAGCCTTCGCCCGTGAGCCACAGGCCAAGCGAGGGGTCGTAATCCTGCTCAAGGGCGCGCCGCATACGCGAAAGCACTTCCTTGAGCGATGTGCAGCCGTATAGGTCAACGGCGGTCTTTTGGGCGCGAACATAGTGCAGATAGTGCATATGGCTGTCGTTAAAGCCGCTCATTACGAAATTGCCGCCGCAGTCTATTGTTTCAAGCTCCTTCTGCGGGTGCGCGTTAAGATAGGCCTCCGTCTCCTTTTCGCTGCCTACGCAGGCAAAAAAGCCGCCTATCACAACCGCCGCCTGAGCATGGGGACGAGCCTTATCCATGGTGGCAATGTTTGCGTTCTTTATCCAAAGGGTCATTCAGGGTAAACCTCCAGTTTGCGTATTTACGTTTCCGATTTATATATTATAGTAAATCACCCGCCCAAAGCGCAACGGCAAAAATGTTTATATATGACTTTTGGCCAAGCTGTATTGACAAGGCAGGCTTTTTCCAATAAAATGTGACGTGGACTATGATGCGGAACAGTAATCGTTTCCCGCGGGCAAAGAGAGCCCCCGTTTTGCTGAAAGGGGGAGCCGCGGCACGGTGAAGCTCGCCGCGGAGTCTGCCGCGGCAATGCGCGGCGCGTTCCTCGCGTTACAGGGGGCTAAAGCGGGCGGTTTATGCCGCCAAGCGGAGTGGTACCGCGGAAAAATGTTCCGTCTCTTGCAATATAAGAGGCGGCTTTATTTTTTATACAAAGCATGAAAGGATAAAAACCGATGTCAGAGCGCTACGAACACGACCCGATAGAGCTGAAATGGCAAAAGCGCTGGGAAGAAGCGCATTGCAACGAAGCCAAAACGGATTACACCAAGCCCAAGTTTTACGGGCTTATCGAATTCCCCTATCCTTCCGGCCAGGGGCTTCACGTTGGGCACCCGCGCCCGTTCACGGCAATGGACGTTATTTGCCGCAAGCGCAGGCTGGAAGGCTACAATGTGCTGTTCCCCATGGGCTACGATGCATTCGGCCTGCCCACGGAGAACTACGCCATAAAAACCGGCATACACCCCGCCAAGGTGACGGAGACTAACATTGCCCGCTTCCGCGCGCAGCTTAAAAGGCTGGGCTACTCCTTCGATTGGTCCAGAGAGATAAGCACGGCGGATCCGGAATACTATAAATGGACGCAGTGGATTTTCCTTAAGCTTTACGAGCACGGCCTTGCCTACAAGGCGGAAATACCCATAAACTTCTGCACCTCCTGCAAGGTTGGCCTTGCCAACGAGGAGGTCGTAGACGGCGTATGCGAACGCTGCGGCGGGCAGGTAATACAGATGGTGCGCAGCCAATGGATGCTCAAAATAACCGAATACGCGCAGAAGCTTATAGACGACCTGGACAAGGTGGACTACATTGAGCGCGTTAAGACGCAGCAGCGCAACTGGATAGGCCGCAGCGAAGGCGCTGAGGTGGACTTTATAATAGCAAACACGGACGATAAGCTGACCGTTTACACCACCCGTCCGGACACGCTCTTCGGCGCAACATACATGGTAATAAGCCCCGAACATCCATATATAGACAAATATAAGGACAGGATAGCCAACTGGGACGCCGTTGCCAAATACCGCGAGGAGGCCGCCCACAAGAGCGACTTTGAACGCGGCGAGCTTAATAAGGAAAAGACAGGCGTTGTGCTTGAAGGCGTGAGCGCAATCAACCCCGTTACCAAGAAGGAGATACCCATATGGGTTTCCGACTATGTATTGATGAGCTACGGCACGGGCGCAATAATGGCCGTTCCCGCGCACGACACGCGCGACTATGAATTCGCAAAGACCTTCAATCTGCCAATAGTAGAAGTAGTTGCGGGCGGAGACGTCAGCAAGGAAGCATACACCGAATGCGAACACGGGCGCATGGTAAACTCCGGCTTTCTTAACGGCATGGAAGTGGCAGAGGCCAAGAAGGCCATTGCCGATTACCTTGAAAAGGAAGGCATAGGCCACCGCAAGGTGAACTATAAGCTGCGCGACTGGGTATTCGCCCGCCAGCGTTACTGGGGCGAGCCGATACCCCTTGTGAAATGCGAAAAGTGCGGCTGGGTTCCCCTTCCGGAGAGCGAACTGCCGCTAAAGCTGCCCATGCTTGACGATTTCTCCCCCACGGACGACGGCAGTTCCTGCCTTGCCCGCGCAAAGGATTGGCTGCACACCACCTGCCCGCATTGCGGCGGCCCCGCCGTGCGCGAAGCGGACACCATGCCCAACTGGGCCGGTTCCAGCTGGTACTTCCTGCGCTATACAGACCCGCATAACGACAACGCCCTTGCTTCGCCCGAGGCGCTGAAGTATTGGATGCCCGTTGACTGGTACAACGGCGGCATGGAGCACACCACGCTGCACCTGCTCTATTCCCGCTTCTGGCACAAGTTCCTTTACGACATCGGCGTTGTGCCCACGCCCGAACCGTATATGAAGCGCACCAGCCACGGCATGGTGCTTGGCGAAAACGGCGAGAAGATGAGCAAGTCCCGCGGCAACGTTGTAAATCCGGATGATTACATCAAAGAATACGGCGCGGACGCATTCCGCATGTACATAATGTTCATGGGCGCGTTCGATCAGCCCATTCCCTGGAACACGCAGGGCACCAAGGGCTGCCGCAAGTTCCTTGAGCGCGTATGGCGCTTGCAGGACATGATAAGCGACGCTCAGGGCGTGCGCGACAGCGTGAAGGCCAGCTACCACGCCACCATAAAGAAGGTGAGCGAGGACATAGAGCGCATGAAGTTCAACACGGCGATAGCCGCCATAATGAGCTTCGTGAACGATATTTACGCCACCGGCAGCATAACGCGGGATGAGCTGAGGACGCTTTTGATACTGCTGTTCCCCTTCGCGCCGCACATTGCGGAGGAAATAAACGAAGCCGCCAAGCTCGGCTCCCCCATATACCAGGCGCACTGGCCCGAATATGACGATAGCGCACTGGTAGCGGACAGCGTGGAAATAGGCGTGCAGATAAACGGCAAGGTTCGCGCCCGCATAATGGTTCCCGCCAACGCCCCCAAGGAGGAAATAGAGAAGCTTGCGCTTGAAAGCGCCGACGTGAAGCCCTTCACCGAAGGCAAGACCGTGCGCAAGGTGATAGTTGTAAAGAACATAGTGAACATAGTTGTGGCCTAAACGCCGCACGGATACGGGGGACGGGTTGCCGTCCCCTTTGTTTTTTATACTGCCCCTCTCCCCTGCACACTATCGTCACTTGCGTCACATCGTCACAAACAGGCTAATTATCTACGTTTTTTGTGTGACGCAAGGTGTGACGATAGTGTGCAGGGGGTTAAATTCATTTAACCGTTCTTATTAGCCTTACTCCAGCAGCTCCACGCCCATGGCGCTGAGGTCTTGGTCGGTATATGTGCGGCTGGCGTGGCTGAGCGCGCGGCCGCGGCTGCGGTTCTTTGCGGCGGCGCTTGAGTGCTGCTCAATATCCTGCCTTGCGGAGTCAAGGTCACTTATGCCCTGCGCGTGCCAGCGCTCCACCGTGCGCTTTATGGCAGCCCAGGGCTTGTCGCTCGCGCGGCAGCTTTCCGCGCAAAGCAGAAGCAGCTCCGGCGCAATGTTCATGCGCGTGCGCCACATGTCCGCATCTTCCTGCTGTGCGGCTGTAGGGGCGCGATTTATGCCCGCACGGGCAAGCATCATGCGCGCAAGCTCTCGGCTAGCGTCCCGCTCACGCCTAAGCGCAGCTATGGCCTCCGGCGTTATGGCCCCGTTTGCGCGGAAGGTTGTAAGCACCGTGTCAAGATACTTAAAGCTGGGCTGCGCCGCGCTTGTCAGTTCCCCAAGGGCAAGGGATATCACCTCGTCGCTCATGCCCCATTCCTCTTTCCATTTGGCGTAAAGGGCAAGCTCGTCCTCCGTTGCGGCGCGCCTCAGCTTCCAGCGGGAAAGTATCTTCTGCGCGCCCGCAATGCGCTCATCTCTGCGGGCTATGTATTCGTTCGCGCTCTCTATCGTGGAAACGTTTGCGTCCGCCCATGCCTTTGCCTCCGCATTCATCTGCCAAAGCTTAACCTTGCTGCCGCGCCGCCGTGCGCAGTCGCTCACCACAAGCGCCGCCGTTTCCTCGCTGAAGCCGAATACCTCTATCCAGTCGCATATCGCGCTCAGCTCGCTCCCCGTGAACACGCGCCCGGGCACGGCCTTGCTCAGCCGCTCTATAAGCGAAGCATAGCGCCGCGTGCGCTCGGCAGGGGCAATGGATTCGGTTTTAAGGAACTCCACTATAAGCGGCTCCCCGCTCGCTATGCGCACCAAGCCTAGCCGCTGCCAATACGCAAACGCATCGCAAAGCTGAGCATCGTCCATGCCCAATGCGTCCGCAATGTCCGGCGCATCGCCGCGGCCTGCGGCCATCAGCCCGTATATGTATGCCTTAACAGCCCCATCGGGCGCGGTGGGCATATAGTCTATTATAAATGCGTTATCTATCGCCGTAACGCCCGCATGGGCGGACTGCGTAACAAATCGTGCCAAGCGTGGCTCCTTTCCTGCGCCTTTGGCGGCATTAAAGCTTATAAAGCTCTCTAAACTTTGCCGTAAGGTAATCCGTGTAATACGCGGGGTCAAATTCGCCGCAAAGCACGTTCCGCGTAAGCTCCGCCGTGGGCTTGAGCCTGCCGAAGCGGTACAGCCGCGCCGTGAGCCATTCAACAATGGGCTTCACGCCGCCCGCGGCGACTATTTTGCCGATGTCCATCTCCTTAGAGATGTTGTGATATATCTGCGCGGAATACGCGCTGCCCACGCAGTAGGACGGGAAATAGCCTATCATGCCGCCCGACCAATGGCTGTCCTGCAATACGCCGTGCGTATCGTCCGGCACGTCCACGCCAAGGTATTCCTTATAAAGCCGGTTCCATTCCGCAGGAAGCTCATCAACGCTCAGCGTCCCGGCAATAAGCTTTTTCTCTATTTCGTAGCGCACCATTATGTGCAGCGGATAGGTAAGCTCGTCCGCCTCCGTGCGGATAAGGCTGGGCATGGACTTGTTGGCCGCGTGGTAGAGCATTTCTTCGCTTACGCCCTGCATCTGCTCGGGGAATATCTCCTTCATTTTGGGATAAAGCAGGGCTATAAATTCGCGGCTGCGGCAAATCATGTTTTCAAACAGGCGGGATTGGCTTTCGTGCAGCGTCATTGTAGCCCCGCCGGAAAGGGGAGAGCCGATAAGCTCATCGCCCATGTTCAGCTCATACAGGCAATGCCCGCCCTCGTGCGCAACGCTGAACATGTTTGAAAGCACGTCGTCCTCGTGGTAATGCGTGGTAAGGCGCACATCGTGCTTGTTGAATTCGGTTGTGAAGGGATGCTCCACCTCCCCTATAACGCAGCTGTCGCGGTCTATGCCGAGGAAATCCATAACAAAGGAGGATAGTCTGCGCTGCCCCTCTATCGGGAACGGACGATGGAGCAGGGAATCATCCGCCTGATTGCCCGATTGGCAAACGGCGTGTATTACCGGCATAAGCTTCGCCTTTACGTTTGCAAAGAAGGGGTCAAGCATTTCAACGCTAAGACCCTCCGAGAACTCCTCCAGCAGCGCGTCGTATGTGTCCTTACCGGGGTACATATGCGCCATAAGGGACTTCTGCGCGGCGATTATCCTTTCAAGATAGGGCTTAAAAAGCGGATAATCGTTGGTCTGCTTAGCCTCGCGCCATTTAACGCTTGCTTCGCTTATCAGCCGCGAATACGCCGCGTATTCCTCAATAGGCACGTTTTCAAGCTTCTTGAGCTGCTTGAGCTCCTCCTCGACCTCTCTCCTTGTTATCTCGTCCAGGCTTTCGCTGTTGGCGTTCAGCTTTTCAAGCAGGGCGCGTACCTCGTCGTTCACCTGCAACTTATAGCTTTCCTCGCTCAATATTGCCATCGTCTCCGCCATGTGCGGCGCGCCGTTTTTGGGCATTGCGGTTTCGCTGTCGTAGCTGAGCACGCCCATCGCGTGGCTGAGTGCGTTGCGCTTTGCCAATATGGCCTTGTATTGCTTCACGGTGTTCTGCATGGTTATATCTCCTTATTCATTATTCTTCATTCTTTATCCTGCCCGCAATGGCATATGCTTCGTTGCGCGCAATGTCGCACAGGGCGCTTATCTGCTTCGCCGCGTCCTTAACGCTCACCCCGCGCCCAATAAGCTCCCGCGCCATATTCTCCGCCCTCTCCGCTGCGTTTTCGCCCTGCTCGGCGGCCCCTGCAACAAGCAGCACGCATTCGCCCTTGGGCGGCGTATCGGCATACATGTCCGCAAGTTCGCTCAGCGTGCAGCGCACCACCTGCTCGAATTTCTTTGTAAGCTCCCGCACCAGCGCGCATTGCCTGTTGCCAAGCATGGCGGCAAGCTCCTTCGCCGTTGCCGCTATGCGCAAGGGGCTTTCATAGAATATCAGCGTGCCTTTGTGCGCGCCGATTTCGGCCACGGCCTCGCGCCGCTTTTTACCGTCCCGCGGCAAAAAGCCCACGAAGCAGGCGTTCCTTGTGGGCAGCCCGCTCATTACCAGCGCCGTAAGCGGCGCGCTTGCCCCGGGCAACACGGTGTATTTAGCGCCAGCTGCAATGCATCCCGCAACCAACGCTTCCCCCGGGTCGCTTATGCCGGGCATCCCCGCGTCGCTCACAAAAGCTATCGCCTCGCCCGAAAGCACGCGCTCGGCAATCTCCTCCGCGCGCTGCCTTTCATTGTGCTCATGGCAGGCGATAAGCGGCTTTTTTATCCCAAGATGCGTCATCAGCTCCCGCGTTCTGCGCGTATCCTCGCAGTACACGGCGCTCACGCCCTTCAGCGTGTCTATCGTGCGCAGCGTAATGTCCGATAGATTGCCTATCGGCGTTGCGCAAAGATACAGCATGGGTTCAAGCTGCACCGTTGTTTCAATATCGCTCATTGCTGTTCCTCCAGTATAATGCGGCTCAGCTCCGTTCCCGCGCCGCCGCCCTTTCGCCCCTCCGCCAGCGCCAGATACGGCGCCTTATCCGCGCGGGACTGCACAAGGCAAAGCCGCTTTATGGCAAAATCCGCCTGCTGCATCGCCGTGCAAAGCTGCTGAATGTATTTGGCGGGATAACACACAAAAAACCGCCCGCCCTGCTTAACAACGCGCTTTGCGCACTGCGCCGCTTCGTATATATTCAGCGTGTCGTCAAACGCGCTTGTTGCGCGGCTTTGGTTGGGGCTTTTTGTGCCGCCTGAAAAATACGGCGGGTTGCACACCGCCCCGTCGAACCTGCCGAACTCCGCTTCCGTAAGCGTCCGCGCGTCGCATTGTTCAACGCTTATGTGCTCCCCAAGCTTGTTCAGCTCCACGCTCCGTTTAGCCATGCGCACGCATTCGCCGTCAATATCCGCCGCAACAAAGCTTACGCCGCATTTGGCGTATGTAAGTATTGCCAGTATGCCCGTGCCCGTGCCAATGTCCAAATACCGTTCGCCGGCATGCGCGCGCACAAAGTCAGTCAGCAGCACCGCGTCATGCCCGTATGCAAAGCGGGAATCGGAGCGCACGATAACAAGCCCGTCCCGCTGAAGGTCGTCAATAATTTCCATCGCGTCAGCTTTGCCTTCTCTTTATCCGCTCGTATTCCGCCATGAATGCTGCGCTTGCCATGTCGCTTGGAATGTTCCATACGCTTGGCGCTATCGACAGGCAAACAAGCGGCGCTTCCGGCGCGCAGTTGCGCTTGAACTGCTGTGAGAAGAATCTCCTTAGGAATATGCCGAGCGTGCGGTACACTTCCTCCTCCCCAAAGTCCAGCGTGCCGAGGGCAATGTCGTAAAGCTCCTTCGGTCCCTTGCCTTTAAGGAAATAGTATAAGAACAGATCGTGCAGTTCATAGCTGCCCACCAGCTCCTCCGTCTTTTGGCTTATCTCCCCGCCGTTTGCGGGCAGAAGCTCCGGACTTACGGGCGTGGCCAGAATATCGCGCAGTATTGCGTCCGCATCCGCGCCGAAGTCCGCGCCCACCGCCGCCACCACGCGGCGTATTATCGTCTTTGGTACCGATGCATTCACGCCGTATTGCGCCAGGTGATCCCCGCCGAAGGTGGTCCAGCCGAGCGCAGCCTCGCTCAAATCGCCGGTACCAACGTCCAGCAGCCCTTCTTCATTGGCAATGGAAAGCAGTATCTTGGTGCGTTCGCGTGCCTGCGCGTTTTCGTAAACGGAGTTGTGGTTGGCCTCATCGTGGCCTATATTTGCAAAATGCTCGCGGCATGCCGCCGCAACGGATATTTCCCTATATTTGCAGCCAAGCGCTTCAACAAGGGCGCGGCTGTTGTTCTTGGTGCGGCTTGTTGTGCCGAAGCCCGGCATGGATACGCCGGTTATCATGCCGCGGCCTATTCCCATTTCGTCCGCCGCCGCGCACGCCACCAGCAGCGCAAGCGCGCTGTCCAGCCCCCCGCTTACGCCTATAACAAAGCCCTTTGCATGAATATGCTCCGCCCTGCGCACAAGCGCCGCCCTTTGCAGCGCGAAAAGCCGCCTAAGCTGCGCCTGAGCCTTATCAGGGTCGTTTGAAACGTAGCCTTCCTCCTCCGCCTCGGTAAACGGTTCAAAGGCGCTCAGCTTATCTATGCACACGTCCGCATAAACGAACGCATCGCGCGAAAGGGGCTCTGATTCGGCCAGTATTTCGCCGTTTGCGGCTATTGCGCAGTACCCATCGAACACAAACGCCGTTGTGCTTTCCCCGCGGGAGGGCAGCGCCATTGCGGCGGCCATGCCCGTGCGCGCGCTGTATGCGGCAAGGCTGCTCCTGACCGCGCCGTAGCTTTTTGCCGTGGCGTTTATTGCGCCGGAAAGCAGCATTATATGCCCCTCCCTCGGCTCTCCCTTGGCAAATATCTGCCCCGCGAAGCCCACGCTCAGGCGCGGTATGGGCGTTAGTGTGGACAGGGACGCCGCCCCGCGCGGAACAGCGGGCGCAAAGCCGAACGGGTTCACAGCCCCGCGGGAAGCGGGTATAACGGCATATATCCTGCCGCCCCTAAGCAGCGCAATGCAGCTGCGCACGCGGCCATCAACCATATACGGCAGGCCTATGCTAACAAAAAGCCAGGTATGCTTAGTGGCCTCCGCCACGGCGCCGAGCGCTTCGCGGCAGGCGTTGAGCATGAGCGGATGCTCCATAAGGGAGCCAAGCGTTGCCCCGCAAAGGAGAAGTTCCGGCAGCACAAGATAGTCCGCCTCCGCCTTCTCCGCGCGGCGTATTGCGCTTATTGCGGCGGCAGCGTTGGCCTTAGGGTCTCCCAATACTATTTCCGGCGATGCCGCGGCAAGGCGCACCGGCGCATCGCTCTGCATTGCAAGCATACATTCGCTCATGGTAATACCTCCATATTTTCGCATAAACTTATTCTATTATACACCACGCATACCGCGCAGGAAAAGCACAATATAAAAGCAGCGCCCGCATACGGGGCGCAGCATTGTGCTTTTTTGTGTTATTTGAACGTATATCTCATTTCAACGTTTTCGCTTTGGCGCGCCTTAAAGCCAAGCTTTTCATAAAGCGGCCTGCCCATCGGCGTTGCGGAAAGCTCTATATACGCAGCGTCGTTTTCCCTTGCCTTCAGCTTCAGCATTTCCATAACAAGGCCCGCGTAGCCCTGCCTGCGGTATTCCGGATATGTCCAAACGCTGACTATGCTTGCAAAGCGCCTGTTTGGGCGGGAAGGGCTGGGCGGGTTTTCGTAAACGCCCAAAATGCCGGTGGATACGGCCTTGCCGTCCTGCTCTACTATGGCGGCGTAGCAGTCGCGGTTAAGGTGCCGCTCAAAATAGCTTTTCAGGTTTGCTTTGCGCAGTTCGTATGTTTCGGGATGCGGGCCGTTGTTCGCATCCGAAAAGTCCAGCCTAAGCTGAATAAGCTTATCTATATCTTCACTTTCTGCCAGTTTTACCGAATAACTCATTATTTCCCCTTTCTTGACCTGCGGCCTGCGCTTTGGCGCATGTATCCGCCGCGCAGGCTTTTAACATCGCTCACGGTTATTACAGCATTGGGCGCAACGGAATTGATTATATCCATGGCCTCGGGCGCAAGCTTGCGGCGCAGGGTTGACATGAGCATATATCTATCGGTATCGTCCCTGCCCTGAACCTTCATCTCGCTCAGTCCGAACCCGTGCGCACGGAGCGCATCGCCTATTTTATCCGCCGTTTCCGCCTCCATAACAACGCACTGTATGGAGCATAGGCCGAAGGCAAGCCTTTCCTCAAGCCAGCTTCCCGCGTAGTTGCCCAATGAATACGCAAGCGCGTAGGCAACCATTTTCCATGGGTCGCTTTGGTAATTGCTCAGCACGTTGCCCGCTATTATGAGCCAAAGCGTAATCTCTATCAGCGCAAGCAGCGCGCCTATCGCGCGTTCGCCGCGGTTTATGAGCACTATTCTAAGGGTACAGAGCGTAACCTCCAGTATTTTCCCCAGAAATATGCAAATATAAACAATAAGCGTTGTCCCTGCAAAAAACGTGCCGAGTATTTCGAATAACTTAGTCATAAACATCTCTCCTTCCGATAACAAATAATCCAAACCGTACAGGTATTATATTACCTACAATCTGCCTAATAATCAATAGCCGCAGAAAATATATTAAAACGGGCCGGCCGCGGTGCAGCCAGCCCATTCGTTTGGGGAAGGTATATGCGCTTTATTCCTTAATGAGTATGCCGTCCGCGTCCACGGCTGCGCCCGCTACGGTGAGCTTCACCTTGCGGGAGCTGTGCAGCAGTACAAATTCGCCGCTGCCCTTTTCCATTGCCGCGCTGACGCTTATAACGCTCTTCTTGGATGCGGTAACGAACACTATCTTGGTAATGCCCTGCCTGCTGAGCGCAAACAGCCCGCCGCGCTCTATTATAAGCTTAGCTTCCTTTTCATCGGTAGTGATGGTAAGCACGCCGCCCTTCTGCACGGCCCTATAGGCAATGCTACTGCCCTGCTTATCGGCAACGCGGTAAAGCTGTATGCGCTCATGGTGCGCCATAGGCTCGGGCTGGGGAGCGGGTTCGGGTTCGGGGATTATAAGCGTTCCCAGGGGAACCGTTATATCCTTGCCGTTCACGGTAACTACCTTGGTTATTATGTATTCGCCCGGTTCCGTGGGGAAGGCTGTGCTGCCGTTGAACATGGTATCGGACACGGTTATGCCGTCGCGCTCTGTTATAAGATTTATATCGCCGTTGGGCAGAACCTCCACCTGCGCGGGGATTATATCCGTACCGTTGCCGCCGTTGATATATCCGTTCAGCGTGGTTTTATCCGTGCCGGAAATGCCGTTGATGGTCGCCGTGTCGCTTATGAACACATGGCCGTAATGCTCGACCCTGTTGCAGTCGCTGCCGATATAGCCTTTCATATTCTCAAGCAGCTTGCCCAGCGGGTTTTCGCGCGTAACGCTGTTCTTTTCCACTACGCCCGTGGTAAACTTCGCGTTGCCGAGTATCATTATATTGCCGTTGAAAACATAGTCATCCGTCGCGCCGAGCGCCGCCGCAAAGGTGTATGGGTTGCCGTCATATTCGCTTACGCCCGTACGCGCTGTAACTTTCGCGTTGCCGCTGATTATTATTGTCCCTTTGAAGGATGCTTCACAACCGCTGCCTATGCCCGCGCCATTCTTTCCGCTTACCGCGGTAACGTCTGCATTATCGGTTATTGTCACGGTACCGTTCAGATTTTCTTCATCGCCCGCGCCTATGCCCGCGCCTTTGCGTCCGCTTGCGGCAATGACCTTCGCGTTGCCGCGAATGTTTATGGTGCCGTTCATGTTTCCCTCGTTGCCGCCGCCTATGCCCGCGCCATCATACTTCGAAAGCGCAAACACCTTTGCGTTGCCGCCTATATTTATGGTGCCGGTTTTTGTAACGTCGGAATCATTGCCGCTGCCTATGCCCGCGCCGCTATTGCTGGTGGCGGTAACGTCGGCATTGCCATCTATGTTTATGGTGCCGCTCATGCCGCCTCAAAGGCTGCTGCCTATGCCCGCGCCGCTGCCGGTGCTGTCCGCATTAACGATTGCATTATCGCCTATGTTTATGGTGCCGCTCATGTCGCCTTCGCCGCCGGTACCCATGCCCGCGGCACTCCCTTCGGACTTTGCGGTAACTTTGGCGTTGCCGCCTATGGTGATGGTGCCGCTCATGTCGCCGCCATCATCAAGGTTCATCCATGGACTGCGCCATGTTCTTACGCGGCCTGTGCCTATGCCCGCGCCGTATTTGTTGCCGGCGGATGCGTTAACCGTGGCGTTGCCGTCTATGGTGATGGTGCCGCTCATGTTGCCGCCTTGGGCGTTCCTGTTCTCGTCCTCCGTTATTGCGCCCGCGCCTATGCCCGCGCCGCCGGAAAGCGTTCCAAATTTTTCATCCCCGGGTACTCCGCTGTCGTGGTAGACCGAATTATTGCCGCCGGTCGTAACGGTAACATCGCCGGTAATGTGTATATTGCCGGACATATCCTCGCCCGCGTTGCTGCCTATTTTGGCGGAGTCCTGCAATATGCCTTCCCTGCCGTTATGCTCCGCGGTGAGCGAACCCGTGCCGTCTATTGTTAAATCGCCGGAGGACACGCGCAGCGCAGCGCTGTCGCCATCGGCATTCAGCTTGTTTTCCCCTTCAACCGTAAGGTTAAGGTTGGAATCGCCGACGTCTATTGCGCTGTCCGCACCGGAAGCGATGTTTATATCCTTTATCGTTAAGTTCGCCTCCGCGTCCCCTTCCGTGGAAACGGTTATGGTATTGTCCGTCGCTTTCTCGCTGTCCCGCTGGGTGATAACAGTGTCGCTATCCGCAATGGCGCTGTTACTGCCCTGCTTAACGGATTGGCCGTTTTCGTCCGCAATGACGGTTATGTCGCCATCCTCAAGATACCATGTAGCCGCAAGCGCCGTAGGCATAAGGCACACGGCAAGCATAAGCGCAACAATGGAGATAATTGTTCGTTTTAGCTTCATTGGTCGGTGTTCCTCCTTTTATTAGATATAGTGATAGGTATATCGATACTTTATTATAACCGATAGTTAACGCAATAGCAACATAATTTGTAATATATTCAATTTAACTTATCTTAGTATACAAAAACAATTCTATAAACAAATACAGAACGGAGCACGCACCAATTCCATGGCACATAGATTGCGCAACAGCGCGTTGCTTTACCGCGGGCGGCTTTAATGATATAGTAATGCCGTATGGAGGCGATAAACATGGAAACAGGTAATATTTTATATGAACTGAGGACGAAAAACGGACTTTCTCAGGATGAGTTGGCGCAGAAGCTATTCGTAACGCGGCAGGCCGTGTCCCGCTGGGAGAATGGCGAAACCGTGCCCAATACGGAAACGCTGAAGCTGCTTTCGCGGTTTTTTGACGTGTCCATAAACACGCTGCTCGGCTCCCCGCAGAAGCTTGTTTGCCAATGCTGCGGCATGCCGCTTGAGGATTCGCTAATGAGCCGCGAGGTTGACGGGGGCATAAACGAAAAATACTGCAAATGGTGCTATAATGACGGCAAGTTCAAATATTTTGACATGAACACGCTCATAGATTTCTGCGTGAACCACATGGCAAGCGAAGAATGGCCCGAGGAGCGCGTGCGCCAATACATGGGCGAAATGCTGCCCAAGCTTGAATACTGGAAGGAAAAAGCGGAATAAAAAACAAGTCTCCGGACGGATAGCCGAACGGAGACTTTTGCTTTACATAGGAATAAATTATTTATCCAACTCGCTGGTACAATGCGGGCAGCGGGTGGCGTCGATGGCTATCTCGCTTTTGCAGAAGGGGCAAACCTTGGTCGTGGGCGCGGCCGGGGGTTCCGCAACGGGCTTTTTGCCGATGCCCTTGAGCATATTCATGGCCTTGACCACGAAGAAAAGCACAAGTGCAACAATGAGGAAATTGATTATAGCCATTATGAACGCGCCGTACTGAACGTCCACCTCGCCTATTTTCAGTACAAGGTCGGAAAAGTCCACCTTAACAAGCAGGCCAATCAGCGGGGAGATGATGTTGTTCACAAGGGAATTTACAATGCTTGTGAACGCCGCGCCGACCATCATGCCGACTGCTAAGTCCATCGCGTTGCCCTTTATGGCAAACGCCTTGAATTCTTCAAAAAACTTCTTCATGCTTTGATACCGTTCCTTTTATAAAAATAATTATTAAAATACCCTTTTGCCGTAAAGGAAGTTACGGTCGCTCCAGCCGCCCCAGCTTGTTATGCATACGCAGCCTTCGCTTGCCGATGCGTGTATAAGCTTGCCGCCGCCAAGCCATATGGCAACGTGGGTTATGCGCGTATCCGAGCCTTCGGATTTATAGAATATCAAATCGCCCGGCTGCAAATTCTCCTTGCCGTAAACCGTGGGCCAGGAATCAATCTGCCCCATGCCGGCGGAGTTATAATAGCGCGTCATCTTGCCAAGGGGCTTTAAGCAGTAATACACAAAGCCGGAGCAATCGAACTTATCCGGCCCTTTGCCGCCGAGTACGTAGCGCACGCCTATCTGCTGCTTTGCAAGGGCTATGAAGTCCGATACTCCGCCGCCGTAATTTGGCGCGGGTGTGGAGGGCGCGGACGTGGGCGCGGAGGTTGGGGCGCTGCTGTCCGGCACAGTGGCGCTGCTTGTGGCGTCCGGCGCGGTAGTCTTGCCGGGCTTGGGCGTTTTTGTCGGCTTAGGCGTTTTGGTGGGCTTAGGCGTTGGTGTAGGCGTGGGCGTGGGCGTTGGGTCAATGAGCGGCTTCGCCTTGGGGGAATACAGCAGCTCCAGCGTAAAATAATCCGCCTCGCCGGTTATTTCAAGCTTGTTCTTTTTCTGGAATGCGGCTGTTGCGCGGCCGGTAGCCGTGCCGAAATAGCCGTTAAGCTTGTCCCCGTAATAGCCAAGCTCCTTCAGCTCATGCTGGAGGGTAAGCACGTCCTCCCCCGAGCAGCCCTGATTGATTATGTAGCTTTGCGCGGCGGAGCTGAAAAGTATCTGCTGCGTCTGCTCGTCCGCATCGCCCGTCTCCTTCAAATGGTGCGCCCGCTGGAAGCTCATGACCGCATCCCGCGTAACGGGACCGTAGTAATCCGTTGTTTCATCGCTGCCCATGTAGTATAGATCCATAAGCCGCTGCTGCAATGCGCGCACGGCTTCGTCCCGCTGTTCAAACACAAGCGGGGCATACCGCGGCATATCCTCGGGCGCGTCGGTAGGGGCCGTAAAGCCCTCCGTACTTTCGGTCGGGAGCGGCTCCGCCGTCATTACAGGCTCGGGCGTAGCTATCTGAATATCGCCCACCTGCGCGGAGGGCTGCGCCTGCTTACTCGACGCCGTGACCTCTATGCTTTCCGCCCGTGCTTCGTATGCGCCAAGGGCAAGAGGGATGATTATGAACGCGGTCAGGAACGTGCCGCCCACCGTTAACAGGGGCAGCCTGACCCGCTTGAAGAACAATTTTATGCGCGCGCTTCTTTCGCGCCGCTTCTGCCATTTCTTTTCCATAGCTAAATTATAGCCTTTATGGCACTATTTGTCGAGAAGGACATGGTTTGTTAACAAATTTATCCCCTCTCCCGTTGCTATGGCGGGGAAAAACGCTTATACTTATACTACATGTAATACATGCACTTACGGAGGTATTGCCCATGCAGCACGAGATAGTAAAAAGCGCAGCGCTACTGGATAAGAACGGAAACATTGCAGAGCCGGGCTGGGCGCGCTCGCTCATAAGCCGGTATTCCCGCGCGGATATAAAGGCGCATCCCATCCGCATAAAGGAATGGGACTACTATCTTATTTCAAACGACCGCTTCGCGCTGGCGCTGACCATTGCGGACAACGGCTACATGGGGCTGATCTCCGCAAGCGTGCTGGATTTTGAAAAGCCGTGGGAGCAGACCACGTCCGTAATGACGGCGTTCCCCATGGGCAAATACAAGCTGCCCGAAACCTCTGCCGCGGGCGTTACAAGCTATACCGACAGCCGCGTTAATATGCGCTTCGGCACGGCGAACGGCGTGCGGCACATAAGCTGCGTATTCCATAAATTCTTGCGGGATGAAACGCTTGAAGCGGAGCTGACGCTGACTGATGAGCCGCGGCACAGCATGGTGATAGCCACCCCGTTTGAAAAGCCGAAGGCGTTTTATTATAACCAGAAAATAAACTGCATGCGGGCAAACGGCTTCATGCGCCTTGGCGGGAAAACATATGATTTCAGCGAAGAGGACAGCTTTGCAACGCTGGACTGGGGCCGCGGCGTTTGGACATACGACAACACATGGTACTGGGGCAACGGCAACGGTACGGTGAACGGGCACCGCGTTGGGTTCAACATAGGCTATGGCTTCGGCGACACTTCCGCCGCAAGCGAGAACATGATAATATACGACGGCACGGCGCACAAGCTTTCCAAGGTCAGCTTCAATATACCTGCGGACAGCTACACCAAGCCCTGGACATTCACAAGCGACGACGGGCGCTTTGAAATGGACTTCGTGCCCGTTATAGACCGCGCGGCGCGCACCAGCGCGCTTATAATCGAAAGCGATCAGCATCAGGTATTCGGCCGCTTCACGGGCAAAATGGTGCTGGACGGCGGGGACGTAATAGAGCTTAAGGACTTTATGGGCTTTGCGGAAAAGGTCCATAACCGCTATTGATATGCCGCGGGAAAGCATGGCCTGCTTCACGGGACACAGGCCGGAAAAGCTGCCGTGGGGATATAACGAAGCAGACATGCGTTGTTTCGTGCTGAAGGCGGAGCTTAGCAAAATGATACTTCAGGCATACGGCTGCGGATACACGCACTTTATCGCCGGCGGGGCGCTGGGCGCGGATATGTACGCGGCGGAGGCGGTGCTGGAATTAAAGCGAACTCATACGGACATAACGCTTGAGCTTGCGCTGCCATTCCCAACGTTCAACATGAACCTTAGGGGAGAACTTAGGGAGCGGTTCGATACGATATTGCTCCGCGCGGACAAGTCAACCGTGTGCGCGGAAAGCTATACGCCGTATGCATACATGCGCCGCAACGCATACATGGTGGATTCAAGCGGGCTTTTGATAGCCATATACGACCACCGGCCGGGCGGAACGAAGAACACCGTTGAATACGCCCGCAAAAAAGGGCGCGGCATTTGGCTGCTGCACCCGTAACATTAAAGCACAGGAGAAGAAAAGGCATTATGCCAATAATATCGGCACACGACTTAAAGAAAGAATTTGTGGAAAGGCTGCTTTTTGACGGCGTTTCCTTTGAAATAGGCGAAAAGGACAGGGTTGGCTTAGTCGGCGTGAACGGCTGCGGCAAAACCACGCTGTTCCGCATACTGCTCGGGGAGGAAGGTTACGACGCGGGCGAGCTTTTCCGCGCGAAAAACGCCCGCATAATGAGCATGACCCAGACCATTGCGGACACCAACCAAACCGTATACGACGCAACACTTGAAGCCTTCCGGCCGCTTATGGACGCGGAGGAGGAGCTGAAGCGGGTTGATGCGGAACTTGCCAGTGCCGAAGGAGAGCGGCTGAATACGCTTATAAAGCGCCAGCATGCGCTGAGGGAAGAATATGAGTTCAACGGCGGCATGACATACCGAAGCCGCACCCGCTCCGCGCTAATGGGCCTTGGGTTCACCGAAGAGGAGCTTACAAAGCGCCTTGGGGACATGAGCGGCGGGCAGCGCAACAAGGCGCAGCTTGCAAAGGTGCTTTTAAGCGGGGCGCAATTACTGCTGCTGGACGAACCCACAAACCATCTGGACATGGACTCGATAGCATGGCTTGAGGACTTTCTTAAAGCTTATCAGGGCGCGTTCATAGTAATATCGCACGACAGATATTTTCTGGACGCGGTAACGCGCCGCACAATGGAAATAAAGAACACCCGCTTTTTTGTAAGCGAGGGCAACTACACCCGCCACCGCGAGCTGATGGCGGACGAGCAGGAGATGCTGCGCCGCCGCTACGTAAATACGCAGAAGGAGATACGCCGCATAGAGGGCATAGTGGAGCAGCAGCGCCGCTGGGGGCAGGAGCACAATTTTATAACCGCCGCCAGCAAGCAGAAGCAGGCCGATAAGCTGCGCGCAACGCTTGTTGCGCCGGAACGGAATACGGACAGCATACATTTCCGCTTCCATGCCGACGCGGTAAGCGGCAACGACGTGGTTGTTGCAAAGGGCTTAGCGAAGCGGTTTGACAAAAGCGTTTTTTGCAATGCGGATTTGCTTATCAAAAAGGGCGAACGTGTATTCCTGCTTGGGCCGAACGGCTGCGGCAAAACAACGCTGCTGAAAATACTTATGGGCAAGCTGAAGCCGGATGCGGGCTCATATTACCTTGGCGCAAACGTACACCCCGGGTATTATGAGCAGAACGCCGCTGGGCTTAGCGGAGAGGTTACGGCGATAGAGGAAATACGCAACAGCTATCCCCGCATGAGCGATACGGAGATACGCTGCGCGCTGGCGGCGTTCCTGTTCCGCGGGGACGATGTGTTCAAGCCGCTTGAAAAGCTTTCCGGCGGCGAGGTGGCGCGGGTGAAGCTGTTAAAACTGATGCTGAGCGGATCCAACCTTTTGCTGCTGGACGAACCAACGAACCATCTGGACATAGATTCGCGGGAGGCGCTTGAAGGCGCGCTTGAAGAATACGAAGGCACTATGCTCATCGTTACGCACGACCGTTATCTTGTTGAGCGGCTTGCGGACAGGGTGCTGAGCATGACGGAAAGCGGCATAGAAAGCTACATTGGCGGCTACGCGGACTACATTGCCGCCAAGCAGGAGCGCGAAGCGAAGGCGGCCGCCGAAAAGCCCGCGCAGCGTTCACAGGCGGGCGAAGATTACCGCGCCAAGCGCGAACGCCAAAGCGCCATAAACCGCGCAAGCGGGGAATTAAGGCGCGCGGAGGACAGGGTCAACGCGGCGGAGGAGGAGCTTTCCATTTTGGAAGAAAAGCTTGCAAGCCCCGAAGTTGCCACCAATTACGTTAAGGCGGCGGAACTCAGCCGCACCATAGACGAAAAGAAGGCGCAGCTCGACAAGCTCTATTCCCAATGGGAACAGGCGCAGGAGGCGCTGGAGGAATTGGAGAGGGAGTAACATAGGCTTACAGAGGCAGCGAGTTTGTATACACTTCTTCCGTCTGCTCGCTTTGCTCGCAGCCACCTCTCTCAATAAGGGAGGCTTAATTATCAAAGCTTATATACAGCACCAAAAGGCTCCCCGGACGGGGAGCTGTCAGCGAAGCTGACTGAGGGGTTGACGTAAATAAGTGCAGTTCCGTTACAACCCCTCCGGCTTTTGCTTCGCAAAACCCACCTCCCCTTTCAGGGCAGGCTCAATATGGGAGTTTGTGCAGCGCTCAAAAGGCTTCCTCATTGAGGGAGTCAACATTCACCAACAAATAACTACAACCAAAGGAGCGGCATATGCTAAGTTACATCAAATTAAGGATGGCGTGATGGGCGCGGGGCTATCGGTAAACGGTCTTGCGCCGCAAGGATGGCAAAACATACTTTATTCGATAGGAGAATCATCATGAACATTCAGGATAACATACTTAAACAATATCTGAAAAACGTCTATTTCGTATGCGGCACGGCATGCGGCGGCAAAAGCACGCTCAGCCGCGCGCTGACCGGAAAACACGGCTTTTTGCTCTATGATGCCGACGCGCGCTTCGATGAGCATATAGCGCTGTCCGATCCCGTTGCTCAGCCGTCCATGAACAGGCGCTTTGCATCGGCGGACGAGTTCTTCGGCAGGAGCGAGGAGGAATATTTAAGCTGGCTTGAGGGCAACAACCGCGAACAGCTCGGCTTTATTTTGCTTGACCTTATCCGCCTGAGCGAAAAGCGCAAAGTGGTTTGCGACGCCCATTTCACGCCGGAGCAAATTAAAGCGCTTACCGAGCCGGAACGGGCGCTGTTCCTTATAAAGGAGCCTATAAACCTGATAGACGATTACTGCGGCAGGCCCGATCACGAGGGCTTCACGCGCTTCATAAACAGCGCGTCCGATCCCGCCGCGGCAAGGCGGCGCTGCAATGCCGTGCTTGAGCGGCTCAACCGCGCGATATACGACAGCATAAAGTGCAGCGGCTGTTTTTACATTGAGCGCGATGCGTCAAGCACAGTTGAACACACGCTGAAAACGGCGGAAGAACACTTTGGCTTAGCATAAAACCAAAAGGCTCCCCGGCCGGGGAGCTGGCTGTGAGCGATAGCGAACAGACTGAGGGGGGAACATCTCACGACACTTGGCATCTTTGAGCAGTTCCCCTTTCGTCACGGCTGCGTCGCGACACTTTCCCCGCTTGCGGGGACAGCTTTTATTCTAACCTAAAACCATACAGCAAGGAGCAACATATGGAAAACATGATAAACCCAATTATAGAAAAACTCAGCAAGGCACAGCCGATGCTATGGATAAACCCCAACCTTACTGCGGCTAAAGACGCGCTGAGCAAGCTTGACATAACCGGCAGCGACACGGCGGAAGCTCAGGCGCGGCTTGAGCGCTTCGCGCCGTATATAATGCTTAAATTCCCGCAGACGGCAACCTCCGGCGGGCTGATAGAATCCCCGCTTACGGAAACGCCGGCAATGCTTTGGCGGCTGCATCACGAATACGGCGCGCCCATAGAAGGCGCGCTGTATGTCAAGCGGGACTGCGATCTGCCCATATCCGGCTCCATAAAGGCGCGCGGCGGCATATATGAGGTACTGAAGCACGCCGAAACGCTTGCCATAAATGCGGGTCTTTTGAAGGAAAGCGATAATTATGCTGTGCTTGCGGAGGAACGGTTTACTAAGTTCTTTTCGCAATACTCCGTGCAGGTGGCGTCCACGGGTAACCTTGGCCTTTCCATAGGCGTTATGAGCGCGGCGCTCGGCTTCCGCACAACGGTACACATGAGCGCGGACGCACGCGAATGGAAAAAGGCGCTGCTCAGGCAGAAGGGCGTTACGGTAATAGAGTACCCATCAGATTATTCAGCCGCCGTAAAACGCGGCAGAGCCGCAAGCGCAGCGGATCCGATGAGTTATTTTGTGGACGATGAAAACTCAGTAGATCTTTTCATGGGATACAGCGTTGCAGCCGTTCGGCTGAAGGCACAGCTTGACGCAGCAGGAGTAACCATAGATGCTCAGCATCCCCTGTTCGTATACATTCCCTGCGGCGTAGGCGGCGGCCCTGGCGGGGTGACATTCGGACTTAAAACCATATTCGGCGACAATGCGCATGTGTTCTTCGTTGAGCCCACGCTTGCGCCGTGCATGGTGCTTGGCATGGCGACGGGGCTTGATAACAAAATATGCGTGCAGGACATCGGCCTCAGCGGCAAAACGGAAGCGGACGGGCTTGCTGTCGGCAGAGCGTCCGGCTTTGTAGGTAAGGTAATGCGCGGTCTTTTGAGCGGTGAAGTTACGGTGGAGGATGCGAAGCTGTTCGATTACATGCGATCGCTGATAGAAAGCGAGGAGCTGTTCGCGGAGCCCTCCGCCTGCGCGGCGTTCGCGGGGCCCGTTGGGCTTTATACTTATGAAGAAGGGAAGGCGTACATGCGCGCGCACGGGCTGAACATGAAAAACGCCGTGCATATTGCCTGGGCAACGGGCGGCAGCCTTGTGCCGGAATATGAGCGCGAAAAGTACGCCAAAACGCACCTATGAGCAGCTTTTCAGCCCAAGGCATACTTGATATCTGCCCTAAGGATTTAGCCGGCAGGCTTGATATTACGCTGTTTGACGAGCTTAATTCAACCAACACATACCTTAAAAAACTTGCCCGCGCGGGCGCCGAAGAAGGCCGCATTATAATAGCCCGGCGGCAAAGCGCGGGGCGCGGGCGGCTTGGGCGCAGCTTTTATTCCGATGCCGAAGGGCTTTACATAAGCGTGCTCATACGGCCGCACATGAAGGCCGAGAGCATGGTTTTCGTAACGGCTATGACAGCCGTTGCAATGGCGCGGGCGATAGAGCGCACGGTGGATGCGGACGCCGTGATAAAATGGGTGAACGACATATTCGTGCGCGGCAAAAAGGTGTGCGGAATACTGTGCGAAAGCGCGTTTGATGCAGATGCGCTCAGCGAATACGTTGTTATAGGCGCGGGCGTGAACATAACCGAGCCTTTTGGCGGCTTCCCGGCGGACATAAGCGCGGTGGCCGGCGCGCTGCTGCCCCATGACAGCGGGCAGGAGCTCCGTTCCTCTCTTGCGGCGGCGTTTTTAGAGGAACTGTTCGGCGAATATGCCCATATTGATTCCCGCAGCTTTCTTGACGAATACCGGCGGCGCAGCATGGTTACGGGCAAAAGCGTATCCGTTATCTCCCCCTCGCTCATGCGGCACGGAAAGGCCATAGCCATAGACGACGACTGCCGCCTTGTGGTGCGCTTTGACGACGGGACAACGGAGCACGTCTCCACGGGCGAAATAAGCATAAGAGTGGATTGAGCCGCAGAGGTTTGCGCGTGCTACCCTCCCCTGTGCATGAATATGTATATTATTGTGATAAGCGGCAATAATACTGTTAAAATCCGACAGGGGGAAGAAATATATGGAAAGCTGTAAAAGCGAAACCGCCGCAAAGGGCGGCTGGACGCAGCAGGAGGATAGGCTGCTGCTGAGCGCGGCGCAGGCCGCGCGGCAGGACGGCAGGGCGTTGAGGAGCGTATTTGAGGAGGTTGCGGCGCAAACCGGACGCAAGCCAAACAGCATACGCAATTATTACTACGAGCGCATAAAGCAGGGCGATGTTGAAAGCGAGCTTTGCCGCAGTGCGGCATTCGTGCCGTTTGAGCGGGACGAGGTGCGCGCAATGCTGCGCACAATACTTGCCCAGCGGGCGAAGGGCGTAAGCGTGCGCAGCTGCACACTTGCAATGGGCAACGGGGACACGCGCAGCATGCTGCGCTACCAGAACAAGTATCGTTCCGTTATAAAGAAAGACCCCGCGCTTGTGCGCGAGGTGATGGCGGAGCTGACAAGCGAGGGCATAGCCGCATTCGATCCTTACGGTCAGCCGCTTGCCGCCCGCAGGGAGCGACTGGGCCGCGCGGAGGCGCTGGCGTTCTTCAGCGCGCTGGAGGAGCTGGCGGCATCATACAAAAAGCTGATGCTGTAATGCATAATATGCGCATTGGGCTGAACCCATATCGGGCTCGGCCTTAATTTTATGTATAGCTTTTCGGGCGCGGTTATTGTATCATTATGTATGAATCTGAAAAAACGGAGCGGCACGCTATGATAGACAAGGCTAACATACGGCGCAATCTTTCCCGCCTGATGGCGGCAAAAAGCATATCCGGCACGGCGGAGGAGATACAGGGCGCGGAAGTTATACTCGATATGCTTCGCGAGCTTGATTATTTCAAGGCGCACAGTGAAAACATATTCACCGTTCCCGTGGCCGGAGACCCGCTTGGGCGCTATATCGTGGCCGCGCTCATGTGCGGCGGCGGTGCTGCGGGCGATACCGTAATACTTACGGGGCATTACGATGTTGTTGACACGGATGAGTTTGCGCAGCTAAAGGACATTGCGTTCGACATGGACGCCATCACCGCGCGCATAGGCGAACTGCCCATGAGCGAAGAGTGCAGGCAGGATTACGAAAGCGGGGATTGGCTTTTCGGCCGCGGCAGCGCGGATATGAAATTCGGCCATGCGCTTATAATTGAGCTTTTGCGGCACTACGGCGAGGATATATCCGCATTGAGTGGGAATCTTCTATATGTTGCCGTATGCGGGGAGGAAACGAACTCCGAAGGCATGCTCACCGCCGCGCCTTTCTTAAATAAGCTTGCTGCCGAGCGAAACTTACATTACCGCGCGCTGCTGCTGAGCGAATGCTATCTCAATGACGACATGGCACACGACCCAACGCGCTATATCCATTACGGCGCAACGGGCAAGGTTATGCCGCTGTTCTTTTGCGCGGGCAAAGGCTGCCATGCGGACGAGCCCTTCGTAGGGCTTGACGCAAACGCCCTGAACGCCGCCGTGTACGCCCGCCTTGCCATGAATACGGATTACTGCGAGCATATGCGCGGCGAATGCACCCCGCCCGCGGTATGTCTAAAAATGAAGGATCTCAAGGCCAACTACTCCGTATCCATACCCATGTATGCGGTATCTTATTACAGTTTGCTCACGCTTGACCTTGACCCGGAGGGCATAACGGAGCGGCTGAAGGCCTTGGCATACGATGCATTCTCCGCCGTGCTTGAAAAGCGGCGGCAGGATATGCGCCGATATGAACAGCTTATGCCCCGCCCCATAGCCACGCGGGACTTTGAGCCGAACGTTATTACCTACGCAGAGCTTTACGCCGCCGTTAAGGCAGAGCAGGGCGATATAGACGCGCGCCTTGCCGCCCTTGCCCGCACACTTACTGAACAGAAGACCGAATTGCAGGACATAAGCATTGAGCTTGTGCGCTGCCTTTACGAGCAATACGGCGACAAGCGGCCCATGATAATAATTGCGTTCATACCGCCCTACTATCCGGACGTGTATATGGATACAGCCGATGCGGACGCGCATAAGCTGCTTTGCGCCGCGGAGAACATAATAGCCTATGCCGAAAAGGAGTTTGGCGAAAAGCTGGCGCTGAAGGATTATTACATGGGCCTTTCGGACATGAGCTATACCGGCCTTAGTGAGGAGGCGAACCACGAAGCGCTGTTCAATAACCTTGCCGGGGCGAACATAACATACAGCTTCCCCATGCAAGCATTGAAGGCGCTGCATGTGCCGGGCATAGTGCTGGGCGGCTGGGGCAAGGATTTCCACCAAAGCACGGAGCGGCTGAACGTGCCGTACAGCTTCGGCGTAGTCCCCGCGCTTTATATTAGGATAATAGACTACATTTTCAACAAATAAGCTTTATATACAAGGAGGAACACAAATGATTTCCAGCATTACCAAGGACATAATATACGTTGGCGTGAACGACCATGACGTTGACCTGTTTGAGGGGCAATATATCGTGCCAAACGGCATGTCGTATAACTCATATGTAATTATGGATGAGCGCATAGCCGTTATGGATACGGTGGACGCGCACTTCGGCGAAGAATGGCTTTCCAATGTGAAGGAAGCGCTGAACGGACGCGAGCCGGACTATCTTGTGGTGCAGCATATGGAGCCGGATCATTCGGCAAACGTGGCAAACTTTGTTGCCGCATATCCCAATGCCAAGATAGTTGGCAACGCAAAAACCTTCGCCATGATAGCGGACTTTTTTGACATTACCATACCGGAAGAAAACAGGGTTGCCGTTGCCAACGGCGAAAGCCTTTCCCTCGGCGCGCATCAGCTTACGTTCGTTTTCGCGCCCATGGTGCATTGGCCTGAGGTTATGGTAACTTATGACGCAAAGGACAAGGTGCTGTTCTCCGCGGATGGTTTCGGCAAATTCGGCGCGCTGGACATTGAGGAAGAATGGGACTGCGAAGCAAGGCGGTATTACATCGGCATAGTTGGCAAATACGGCGCGCAGGTGCAGGCGCTGCTCAAAAAGGCTGCGGCGCTGGACATTGCCATAATATGCCCGCTGCACGGCCCCGTGCTGAAGGATAACCTTGCGCACTACATAAACCTTTACGATATTTGGTCAAGCTACCGCGCGGAAAGCGAAGGCGTTATGATAGCCTACACCTCCGTATACGGTCACACCAAGGCTGCGGCTCAACTCCTTAACGACAAGCTTACCGAGCTTGGCTGCAAAAAGGTGGTTCTGTGCGACCTTGCCCGCTGCGACATGGCGGAGGCCGTTGAGGATGCGTTCCGCTACGGCAAACTGGTGCTTGCCACAACCACCTACAACGCGGACATATTCCCATTCATGCGCACGTTTATAGAGCACCTTACCGAGCGCAACTATCAGAACCGCACCGTGGGCTTTATAGAAAACGGCGCGTGGGCGCCCATGGCAGCCAAGGTCATGCGCGCCATGCTTGAAAAGAGCAAGGATATAACCTATCTACCCACCAACGTAACCATCAAATCCGCCCTCAAGAGTGCATCCATAGCACAGATTGAGCAGATGGCGAAAGAGTTGATGTAAGCTTATCTAAAAAGGCAGAAAGCCGACTGCGGTTTTCTGCCTTTATTTTGTGTTTCCCCAAAAGTAAATATGCCCCGCAGTATCGGCGGGGCGTGTTGCAAAGCTATTGAATACTCTACCGTTGCAATGTTAATATGCCTGCGCAGTACGATACCGGCATAAATGAGATTTCGGGAAAGTATTTCCTTAATTCTTCCACCACAAAATAGATTTCGTCATTGTCCCATTCGTCGCCCGCGCTCTTCTTGCATTTTTCCAGTTCATCGCGTGTTTCAAAGGCTACATCGCCAATCAAAATCCTTCCGCCCTGTTTCAGGCAGCCGCGCAATGCGTTAATGAATACGGGCTTTTGCTCATCGGTTAGATGGTGCAGGGAATACGTCGCTATAATAAAATCATAGCGTTGGCTGCGCAGCGGCTCAACCAGTCCGTTTGAAAAATCCCCTTGATACAGATGCGCATTCGGCATTTTTGCTGCCGCAAGCTCAATCATTCTTTCCGAAAAGTCCTGCCCGTAAACGCAGCAGCCATTCTCATACAGCTTAGTTGTCAGCGTACCTGTTCCGAAGCCAATGTCCAATACGGTTGGGCTTTGTTTTTCCATTACGGCTTGGAAAATATAGCCCAGCACCTTCTTGTACCCCGCAAACGGGTATGTGTTTTCCTCATCGGAAATGCCGACGCTTTTGTCGTATCCGTCAGCCCAAAGGTCAAATCCCTTGTCGTTAAGCATGGCTGTTTCAATGCCCTCCTGCCGTTTGTTCCCCGCTTTTACTTCCCCGCAAGCTCCACCAGCCGTTTGAACACGGCCGTATGCACGCCGCCTTCCTGCTGAAGCAGCTCCGGGTGCCACTGTATGCCCATTATGCGGCCGTCCTCGCTCTCTATGGCCTCAATTATGCCGTCGGGCGCGGTGGCGCTCACCTTTATGCCGCGGCCCGGCTCACGCACGGACTCGTGATGAAACGTGTTCACCTCAAGCCGTTCGCAGTTGCATAGCGCATACAGCGCCGTACCCTTTTCAACCTTAACGCTGTGCGTCATTTCGCAGCCCGGGTCCGGCTGACGATGCCTGAGCGCGTTTGGATACTGCGCGGGTATGTCCTGATATACCGTGCCGCCGAAGGCAATGTTTATGACCTGTTCCCCGCGGCATACGCCGAGTATGGGCAGATTCTTTGCCGCAGCCTGGCGGATTATCTCCATTTCGTATATATCGTCACTCCTGCGGCTGCTGCCCATGCCTATTATGGGTTCTTCGCCGAACAGCAGCGTGTTTATGTCCGGCCCACCGGGAATATATAATGCATCTATATTCGTTACCTGTTCGGGTATATCCTCCGTTGAGTTCATAACAGGTATCAATACGGGCAGTCCGCCCGCGTTCTTTACTGCGTTTATGTCACTCTGCCCGATAACGTAATGGTTATCCCCGCTTTTCATCCTTATGAGCATACCTATGCGTGGTTTCATCTGTGCGATTCTCCTTGCTTATATTGTAGCGTACAAATGATATCGCATATTCCCGCTTTTTGCAACAAAAAGGAGCGGCATCCTGCCCGCCCCCAATTTTTGCTTCGTTTACTTTTCCGTCTTTGCGGCATTCTCCGCTTTTTTCACGGCGAATGCTTTTTCCTCGTGATGCGCAAGGCGCACAAGATTGGGCCAGTGCATTATCCATACGAACGCAACGGCCGCTATCGCCACAACGTACTGGCTTACGCTGAATCTGCCAAGTATAAGCATTGTTATCGGCATGAACGTTACGCCAGAAAGCGAAGCTATGGACGCGGTTTTCTTTATAAGGAACGCCAGTAAATATATTCCTATGCAGATAAGGAACAGCCGCCAGTCCATATAAAGCCCTATGCCCGCCGTTACCGCAACGGCCTTGCCCCCCTTAAAGCCGAAGAATATGGGGAAGCAATGCCCCGTAAGGCAGGCTATCGCCGCCGTGGCCGTGCCGGTTTCGCCGGCAATAACGCCGCCCAGCCACATTATGAACATAACCTTTGCCATGTCCAGCAGCAGCGTGCAGCCGCCCGCAACCGGTCCGAACACGCGCGTAACGTTGGCCGCGCCCGCGTTTTTGCTGCCGCGTTCCCTAACGTCGCTCTTCAAAATATACTTGGTAATAATTACAGCCGCATTGACCGAGCCTATAACATAGCCCAGCACTGCGGCCGCAATATGCAATAATATATCAATTATGCTCATTCTTTGTTTTAACCGTTAAGCGCTTTCCTAATGTTTCTTACCACCGCGTCAAGCGACCTGAAGCTGCTGAGCGCGCGGTTGGCGCCGTCCACATTCACGCAGTCGTTATCGTCAAGCTGCGCCATAAGCTGCAGCGGGTTCACACCAAAGTAATAGTCCTGCTTTTCGTCCGGCCCTTTGGAAAGGAAGAACAGATAAGTGTCCCCCTCAACGGGTATGGGGAGCTTTGCAGGGTCGCACGCGGCGGGCTTGAGCGTTGATGCATCGATCATGCCTTCCGCCATCGTGGGGCAGTATACCACCTGTATCTCGCTGCCGTATTTCAGCGAGCCCTTTACGGAGCCGTAAACTTCAACCGTGAGCAAAGACGCAGGCAGTTCGTTTTCTATCGTTGCGCCGTTTTCATGCGAGCGGAAGGCCATGGGCTTTATTGCCGGGGCTTCCTTAACGCGGCCTATGAAAATATAGTCGCTGCCTTCGCTCAGCGCCGCAATATTTTTATAATACAGGCTTTCGCTCTGCACGGATATTATGCTGCCGGCCTGCGATATTGCCGTTTCAATGCTGGACATATCTATTACGGAGCCGGAAACATACACAACGTCGTTCTTTATTCTGAACGCCGTGTTGCCAACTATTTTAAAGCTGTCCATATCTTCACTCTGGTAAACGTCATCGCCCTGCGCAAGGTAAAGGAGATATTCCTCTCCCTCCTTCATGCTGCCAAGCGGGCAATGCAGCGTTTTGCCAAGATGCTCCGGCGTGCCGGCAACGGTGCGTTCAACGCTCACGTCGCAGCATACATTGCCCGATGCATCCGTATGCGTGCGCAGGCACTTTGCAACCACCACCAGGGAAGAGCTCCTGTAAAGCCGCTGCATTTCGTATATCTCCGCTTCGGAAGCCAGCGGAACATCCGCCTGCTGCGCATTGCATGCGCAGAGCGCCGCCATGGCCGCAAGTACGAGCAGCATTGCAATTATGTGCTTTGCCCTTATCTTTTCCATTGTCCTTGCAGCGCCTCCTTCTCTGCGGTTTTGCCTTTCTAATATAATAAACTATTTTCGCGCCCAAAAGGTTGCGCAAAAAGTAAACTTTATATTAAAAAATTTTCCCTAAAGCTCCCTTCTGCCCTCAACGGCCTTAAGCAGCGTCATTTCGTCCACGTATTCAAGGCTGCCGCCTATCGGCACGCCGTGGGCGATTCTTGTCACGCGCACGCCCTTCGGCTTCAGTATGCGGGCAATATAGCTTGCCGTGGCCTCTCCTTTAACATCTGGATTGGTAGCAAGAATAACTTCCTTCACGCCGCCCGCGTCCACGCGCTCTATAAGCTCCTTTATGCGTATGTCCCCGGGGCCTATGCCGTCGGTAGGGGATATGGCCCCGTGCAGCACATGGTAACGCCCGCGGTATTCTCGGAGCTTTTCCATTGCAAAAACCTCCCTGGGGTCCTCCACAACGCATATTACCTCGCCGCTGCGCTTTTCGTCCGCGCATATGGCGCAGGGTTCCCTGTCCGTATAGTTGCCGCAAATCGGGCAATAGCGCACCTTTTCCTTCGCGTTTATAATGCTTTGGGCCAGCTCTCGCGCGGAAGCTTCGCTCATATCCAGTATGTAATACGCAAGCCTTTGCGCGCTTTTTGCGCCCACGCCGGGCAGCTTTGCAAGCTGCGCACACAGCGTATTTATGGGTTCTATCATCTATTGCCCCTTCTTTTTTGCCCTTAGAAGCCCAGCTTCATTCCCCCGGTGACCTTGTTCATTTCGCTGTTCATGGTCTCCTCCGCGCTGCGCATGGCCTCATTCACCGCGCTGATTATAAGATCCTGCAGCATTTCAACGTCGTCAGGATCAACGCAGGAAGGGTCTATGGTTATGGCCTTCAGCTCCTTGGTGCCCAGCACCGTTGCGCTCACCACGCCGCCGCCAACGCTTGCCGTGAACTCACGCTCGCTTATTTCCTGCTGTATGCGGGCCATGTCCTGCTGCATCTTCTGCGCCTGGCGCATAAGCTGCTGCATATTTCCGCCGCCCATTCCTCCGGGAAAACCGTTCCTTGCCATAATTATCCTCCGTTCAAGTTATATATTTCTATTTACCGTGAAATATAATTATATCATATTTCCAATGCTCACTCAACTATCTCTATCATCGAGCCGAAAGCCTTCTTTGCCTTTTCCGCCACGGATTCGTTCTTCATTTCCGCCGCGCCGAAGCGTATGCTCATGCCGTTTGCCGCGGCGCTGAGCGCGTCCTGCGCAACCTTCAGCATTTCCGGCTTCATGAACGCATCCGCAATGGTGCGCTTGGGGAAGCGGACAGACAGCGCGTCGCCCTCTATTTGGCATTCGCACTTCATGCCCAGCACCGCAAGCGTTGGATTCTTTATTTGTATTGCCCTGCGCACCGTTTCCCACAATGCCTTGGCGTTGGACTGCTGCTGTTTGGCCTCGGGCTGCGGCTTTGCGGGCGCAGTCTCCGCCTGTTGGGGCGCAATGGTCTGCCGCTGTTCTATGGCCTCTGCCTGCTCCGCCGCCGGTGCGCTCACCTGCGCGGCAGGCTGGGCTATCGTGAAGCCGCCCTTTTCAATTGCAGCCAGCTTTGTTTCCATGGCCTCCAGCCGCTCCATCAGCCCGTTTGCGTCCGTATTCGCCGCCTTATCGGGCGATGCTATGCGTATAAACGCGCTTTCCAGCCGCACTCTCGGCAATGAAAGGTATCTCATTCCCGATACCGCGTCCATAAGTGCATCCACTGCGCTCCTCAGTCGCGTTTCCCCGCATCGAGACGCCTGCTCTATGTAGCGCGCCATGGTATCTGGCGTGCAGCTCAATATGTCCTCGCTCCTGCCACACAGCTTTGCTATGAGCAGCGCGCGGAAATGCTTTGCCATGTCCGCGGCAAAAACGCCCATGTCCCGCCCCTGCTCGATAACGCTGTCAAGGCTTCTTACCGCAAGCGCGGCGTCCCCGTTTATAAGCGCGTCCGCCGTGGTGAACAGGAAGGATGAATCCATGCCGCCGAGCACGCCGTAAATATCGCGCGCGCTGACCTTATTGCCGCAGAAGGCAATGCATTGATCCGCAATGCTCAGCGCATCCCTCATGCCGCCTTCCGCCGCGCGGGCTATAACAAGCAGGCCCTCGTCGTCTATCTCCGCGCCCGCCTTGTTAACGGCGCTGCGCACGCAGCTTATTATGTCCTCCACGCCTATGCGGTGAAAATCGAACCGCTGGCAGCGGGAAAGTATTGTTGCGGGTATGCTTTGCGGCTCGGTCGTGGCCAATATGAACAGCACATGCTCCGGCGGCTCCTCCAGCGTTTTAAGCAGCGCATTGAACGCCGGACGTGAAAGCATATGCGCTTCGTCGATTATATATACCTTTTTCTTCAGCTTCAGCGGGGTAAAGCGCGCCTTGTCTATTATCGCGCGGACGTCGTCCACGCCGTTGTTGCTGGCCGCGTCAAGCTCGATTATGTCCGCGCTGTCCGCCGCGGCAAGGCAGTATTCGCATTCGCCGCACGGTTCGCCGTTAACGGGATGCGCACAGTTTACCGCGCGGGCAAGTATCTTCGCCGTGGTGGTCTTGCCCGTGCCGCGTGAACCGGAAAACACATATGCATGGCTCACGCGGCCGCTTTCCACCTGATTTTTCAACGTTGTTGTTATATGCTCCTGCCCCAGCACATCCGCAAACAGCTGCGGGCGATATTTTCTGTAAAGCGCCTGATAAGCCATAGTAAGCCTCCATAATTTTCTGCCATAATAATTGTACCATTTCGAAGCCGCCATTGCCACAGGCAAAACAAGCTGATATAATATACTTTATTGATTTTACCGTTAACGAAGGAGAACAAGGCTATGGAAAACGGAAAGAAAATAGTATTGAGCGGTATTCAGCCTTCCGGCATACCCACGATAGGCAATTATGTGGGCGCGCTGCGCAATTGGCCGCTGCTTCAGGGAGAAGGCAGGCTCTGTTATTACTGCGTAGCCAATCTTCATGCAATAACCGTTAAGCAGGATCCTGACGTGCTTAGGGAGAACACCCTTTCGCTCACGGCGCTGCTGCTTGCTTGCGGCGTGGACCCCAAGGAAAGCGTTATATTCGTTCAGTCTGACGTTAAGGAGCATTGCGAGCTGAGCTGGGTGCTCAACTGCGCAACGTATATGGGCGAGCTTAACCGCATGACTCAGTTTAAGGACAAGAGCGCCAAGCATGCGGATAATATAAACGCCGGCCTTTTCACATATCCGGTGCTTATGGCGGCGGATATACTGCTTTATCAAAGCGATATAGTTCCCGTTGGCGAGGATCAGCGGCAGCACATTGAAATTTGCCGCGATATAGCCATACGCTTCAACCGCAACCACGGCGACATATTCACCATTCCCGAAGGATACACGCCCAAGTTCGGCGCGCGCGTGATGAGCCTGCAAAACCCTGCGCAGAAGATGAGCAAGTCCGACCCCAACCCTAACGGCTTCGTATCCATCATAGACACGCCGGACGTTATACGCAAAAAGCTGCGCAAGGCAGTTACGGACTGCGACGGCATAGTTAAGTACGACATTGCCAACAAAGCGGGCGTATCCAATCTGCTGGCGATATACACAAGCTTCACCGGCAAAACCATGCAGGAAGCCGAGGAGCATTTTGCCGGTCAGAATTACGGCGCGCTGAAGAACGAAACCGCGGACGCTATAATAGAAGGCCTTGCCCCCATACAGGCGGAATACGCCCGCCTTATGGCCAACAGGGATTATCTGCACGAAATAATGCACGACGGTGCGCTGCGCGCGGGCGAAGCGGCGGCAAAAACAGTCAAAAAGGTATATGCCGCAATGGGCTTCAACGCATAATTAAGGCGAAATGAAAGAGGGGCTTTGAAAGCCCCTTTTTATTTTACTCCCTGCTGCCTATTCCAAGTTCATCGGCATATGCCTGCATGCCTTTTATGACTATCGCCATAACGTCCTCTATAGGCATGCCGAGCATTGCGCAGCCCTTGTCTATTACTTCCCTGCTGCACTTGGCGGCAAACTTTTTGTCCTTATATTTCTTTTTAAGGCTCTTCACTTCCAAATCGGTTATACCCGTGGGCCGCATGAGCGATGCCGCCTGGACTATACCAGTAAGCTCGTCCACCGTGAAAAGGCTCTTTTCCATATACGTCTGCGGTTCAACATCCGTGCAGATGCCGTATCCGTGGGAAAGTATGGCGCGAATATCGCTTTCGTCTATATCCTCGCCGCTAAGCAGTTCCCGCGTGTGCGCAAGATGCTCTTCGGGAAACTTTTCGTAATCAACATCGTGAAGATAGCCCACGGCCTCCCAATGCGCCTTATCTTCGCCAAAGTGCTCCGCCATTGCGCCCATGGCCGCGCTCACCGCGCGCGCATGGGTGAAAAGATGCTGCTCTGTAACGTTCGCCTTGATAAGCCTTTCGGCCTGTTCCATGGTAACCTGTGCCATTTTTAACATCTCCTCTTGGGTAAAAATTTATATTCGCCTGCGCTTATTCCGGCAGCTTCACGCCCTTGCATTGCCCGCCCGTGAGCCTTATCAGCTCCGATACGGTAACGAAGCGGAAGCCTTCCTCTATAAGCGTGGGAATTATCATCTCCATCGCGTCCGCCGTCTGCGTCTGCTGATCGTGCATCAGTATCACGCTGCCCTCCTTGGCCTGCTGAATAACATAATCGGCTATCTCGCCCGGCGCTTTTCCGCGCCAGTCGTTCGTATCCACCGTCCAAAGTATCAGCGGCCTGCCGGCGGCGCTCATTACGGCCTTATTATAATACCCATACGGCGGCCGCACAACGCTTGCTTCGTGCCCGGTAACGCGGCGTATCTCCGCATCCGTATCGCTAAGCTCCCTTTGACAGTCCGCCTTACTCAGCCGCGTAAGGTCGGCATGGCTGAAGGAATGGTTGCCTATTTCGCAGCCCAGCTCATCCATCCTTGTCAGCATGTCCTCATGCCCTTCTATCCTGCTGCCCAGCACGAAAAACGTTGCGCACACGCCGTTTTTCTCCAGCACGTCCAGTATATGCCCCGTGACCTTTGGGTACGGCCCATCGTCAAATGTAAGGGCTATCATCGGCCCGTTTTCGTTCACTATTGCCGCCGCGGGTTCGGCCGTGCCATGCCCGCCTATTGCCAGCACGGCCATTGCCGCAAGGCATACCGCCGCGCCCATGCGCATAAGCGTTTTGTTTGAAGGATAAAACCTTCTTATCATGTTAAACAATCCCATCATGGGATATGTTTATTTGCCGAATTTACGTTTTATGATATGCCGAAAAGCCTTTTGCCGTTTTCAAGGCAGTTTTTTGCAAGCGCGTCCGCGTCCTCTCCACGTGCATCGGCAATGCATTGGGCAATTATCGGCACGAAGGAAGGATCGTTCCGCTTGCCGCGGTACGGCACGGGCGTCATATACGGGCAGTCCGTTTCAAGCAGCAGCCTGTCCGCCGGAACATATTTTGCAACCTCAATGGGCTTAACGGCATTCTTGAACGTTACAGCCCCGCCAAGGGCTATGTACAGCCCCAGATCAAGGCATTCCCGCGCGGTTTCCACGCTGCCGCTGAAGCAATGCATAACGCCGCGGAGGCCGTCTTTGTTCGCGCGGAGTATTTCCATTGCGTCGCCGAAGGCTTCCCTTATGTGCAGCGACACGGGCAGCCCAAGCTCCTTAGCCATTTTAAGCTGATAATCGAACATCTCCCTTTGGGCGTCCTTCCCGGAAAGGTCATAATGATAGTCCAGCCCTATTTCGCCGAGGCATACGGCCTTGTTATCCTTTAACGCAGCCCTTAGCCGCGCTTCCCAGTTTTCGCCGGGGTCTGACGCATAATGCGGGTGTATGCCGTATGCGCCGTATATAAACGGGTATTCCGCGGTTATTTCAAGCGTTTTTTCAAAATCCTCCACCGCGCATGCAACGTCCATAATAAGCTCCGCACCGCAAGAGGGCAGCCCCTCTATCAGCGCTGCCCTGTCGGTATCGAAGCTTTCGTCGTTCAAATGCGCATGAGTATCAAAAAATCTCATAGCATAAGCTCCATCATCATTTCGTCGTAATATTCGCCGTTTATAAACAGCTGCTCCCTGCGCAGGCCGCATTGAGCGAACCCAAAGCGTTTATACAGCCGTACGGCGCGTTCATTATCCGCCCTTACGTCAAGGCATATTTTATGGTAGCCCGCTTCTTTTGCGTAATCTATTGCAATAACGGTCAGTATGGCGCCTATGCCGAGCCGCCAGCAGCTTTTCCTTACCGCAATGCCGAAACCCGCATTGCCGCGCAGCTTACCATCGCCCATGGGAGCTATGCTGAAAAAACCAACCATCTCGCCCTCTATCGTGGCAAGCATTATACAATATCGCCTGTCCGCAAGCGCGGCGCTCAAATATTCCGCCTTTTCCTCAACCGTGCCGAAAAAGCCGCGGGAATCGAGCATAAGATTGTCCGTTTCCCCGCCCACAAGCCGCGAAAACGCCATGAACGCAGCCGCATCGCCGGGTTCGGCTGCCCGCACGGTGAGCCATTTTCCGTTTTTCAGCGGAACAAGCTCCATTAACCTACCTCGCTGCCGCCGGGCATAATATCCTCGGTAGAGAGGAGCCTGAGTTCCTCGCCGCCGTCCGCCGTGGGCGTGAACGCGCTGAGCAGCATACCTTCGCTCATTATGCCGACCATCTTGCGGGGCTTAAGGTTTATGCAGGCGATAACGCGCTTGCCTATCAGCTGCTCGGGATCGGGATACCACTTGCGGATGCCGGAAAGTATGGTGCGATCCTCACCGTTGCCCATGTCCAGCGTGAACTTGAGCAGTTTTTCGCTCTTTGGCACAAATTCGCAGTTTTTGACGACCGCCACGCGCAGCTTTACCTTTTCAAAATCGTCAAAGGTTATGTATTCGTCCGCGGCCTTTTCTTCCGCCTTTGCTTCCTTCTTTTCGGGCTTGGCCTCGGCTTTGGCTTCCTTCTTCTCCGGCTTTGCTTCCTCAGGATGCTCCAGCTTTTCCAGCGCCTCCAGTTCCTTCTTCATATCTATTCTGGGGAAGAGCGCTTCGCCCTTATGCACGGTAATGTTATGCAGCCTGCCCCATTCGGCGGCGGCTTCCCAGGTGGTGTCCTCCTTTGCGGCGCCTATCTGCGCAAAGCCCTTCTCCACGCTTTCGGGCATGAAGGGGGTGAGCAGGGTGAGGCACACGCGGAGGGTCTCGATAAGGTTATACATAACGGCTGCAAGCCTTGCACCGTTGGCTTCCATATCCTTTGCCAGCACCCATGGCGCGGTCTCGTCGATATACTTATTGGCGCGGGAGATAACACGGAACACCTCGCTGAGGGCATCCTGCGTGCCGAACTTATCCATAAGCTGTTCGTATTTATCCCTAAGGCCTTTCACCATGCCTACGAGCTCATCGTCCATGGCGTCTGGCTGACGGTTTTCGGGTATTGTGCCGCCGAAGTACTTTTCAACCATTGCTACTGAGCGGCTCAAAAGATTGCCAAGGTCGTTGGCAAGCTCTGAATTTATGCGGGAAATAAGCAGCTCGTTGGAGAAGTTGCCGTCGCTGCCGAGCGGGAATTCGCGCATGAGATAGAAGCGCAGCGCATCCACGCCGAAGCGTTCGGAAAGTATATACGGGTCAACAACGTTGCCCTTGGATTTGCTCATCTTGCCGCCGCCGAGCAGAAGCCAGCCGTGTCCGAATATCTTCTTGGGCAGGGGCATATTCATGCTCATGAGCATTGCGGGCCAAATTATTGAATGGAAACGGACTATCTCCTTGCCTACCATATGCACGTCCGCCGGCCAGAATTCTTCAAAGTCCGCATCGGGATACTTATCGTTCATGAAGCCGAGCGCGGTGCAGTAATTGAACAGCGCGTCCACCCAAACATACACAACATGACCCGGGTCAAAATCCACGGGTACGCCCCAGGTGAAGCTGGTGCGGCTTACGCAAAGATCCTCAAGGCCGGGGTCTATAAAGTTCTTCACCATTTCGTTTACCCTGCTTGCGGGTTCAAGGAAATTGCCTTCAAGCAGCAGTTTCCTTACAGGCTCGGCATATTTTGAAAGGCGGAAGAAATACGCTTCCTCCTCCGCGTCCTTCACTTCGCCGCCGCAGTCCGGGCATTTGCCGTCAACAAGCTGGCTCTCCGTCCAAAAGCTTTCGCACGGCGTGCAGTATTTGCCGGTATATTTTCCCTTATAAATGTCGCCGTTTTCATACATCTTTTTGAATATCTTCTGTATCGCGGCAACGTGATAATCGTCCGTAGTGCGGATAAAACGGTCGTTGGATATGTTCATAAGCTTCCAAAGATCCTTCACGCCGCCCTTGCCAAGCACTATATTGTCCACAAACTGCTGCGGCGTAACGCCTGCGGCCTTTGCTTTTTCCTCTATCTTTTGGCCATGTTCATCGGTTCCGGTAAGGAACATTACGTCATAGCCCTGCATCCGCTTATACCGCGCGATAACGTCCGTCGCCACGGTGCAGTACGCATGACCTATATGCAGCTTCGCGCTGGGATAATAGATCGGTGTTGTGATATAAAACTTTTTCTTTGCTTCCACGGTATTTTTCCTCCTTGGACACAGGCCCACGGCAAGCCATTCTATAATATATAGAAAGTCTAAGCTTTCGCCCCGCTTTTGTCAATAAAAAAGAGACTCTGTACGGAGTCTCTTTCGCATTATTTTTGTTCAGCCGCGCGCGGATATGTTGAGTACATCCCTTTCAAGCGCAAGCGTCACGGTTATGCCGCCGTCTATAGTTATGCTCATGCCGCCATCTTCGGCCTTTGCGCCGTACATTGCGGCAATTTCCGCCATATACCCTTCGGCGTCGGCCTGCGTGCAGCCGTATACAATGCACTCAAAGCCATCCGCGTCATCCTTCGTCACATCATAATATGCTCCGAAATTTATATCCGGCAGCGTAATGTCCTTGGCAATCCAGCGCAGTCCGCATTCATCGGCAAGTCCCGGCGCCATAACCGTGCTGCGCAGCTCCCCGTCGCCCGCAGCCGTGTCGCTCATATCGCCCGCGCCCTCCGCCGGCGCATCAGTCGCAGCAGGCTCCGGCGCATCCATGGGGAACGCCGCTTCCAGGCCGCTGCAATCCGCCGTGCCGCTATCCACGCCGCACATAAACTCCGGCGCCTGCGGTGCGGCTTCGTTCGTATTAGCCGCCGTGCCATTCATTGCAAACCACAGCCCGCCAACTGCCAATGCGATTGCCGCCGCAGCCGCCATAGAGCCGTATTTAACGAACGCGGTGCGTTTTTTGCGTGCTGCCGCCTTTTTATATACAGTGTCGAGCATGGCGGCATAATCAACCTTCATGTCCTCTTCATCAGCAATGTCAAAAAGCAGAGCGTCCAGCCTGTCCTGCCCTGTCATATTCAAATTGTTATCCATGCCCGTCACCTCCTTTCCAATGCCTTTGCAAGCTTCGCCTTTGCGCGCGCCATGCGGGATTTTACCGTTCCCTCGCTCACGCCCTGCATAGCGGCAATATCGCCATATTGAAGCCCGGAGAAATAATGCAGCATAACCGTTTCGCGGTAAATATCGGGCAAATCCTCAACCGCCTGCCTTATCATGCGCCGCTGCTCCGCGTTCACGGCGGAAACCTCCGGCAGCTCCGCCTCGTTCTCAACGGCTGTCTCCGGCAGTTCGTCGCTGAGCTGTTCGCGCTTCAGCTTGCGTTTATTGTCCATGCACAGATTTATGCACACCCTGTAAAGCCATGCCTTTATCTGCGCTTCTTCCATATCCTTCAGTTTATCCGCGTATTTAAGCGCGCGGATGAAAGTTTCCTGCGTAACGTCGCCCGCGTCGCTTTCGCTTTTGGTCACGCCGTAAGCGGCCCAATATACCATGCGGGAAAAGGCTTTATAAATGGCTTCGAATTCCCATCGCGCCATCATCATCCCTCCTGTTCATATAACGTGAAACCTGCAAAAAAAGTTGCACGCCGCGAAATTTTTATTTTAGGCGCGCATACCGAAAAAATGGTATGCCCTCATTGTATAAGCATACCATTTTGCGGTGGATTTGTGAATCCGTTTATTCTCTTATTCTCCTTTCGCGCTCAAGCGCTTCCTTCTTGCCGTACACGCGGCCGAGACCGTATGCCATAACCACCGCGCACAGCAGATTTATGTACCCGTTTTGGTTTCCATAATTATTTACCCTCCAACACTTTTTCCCCGTTTTGTACAAGTTCTTTAAGCCGCGCCAACTCCGCCATTAGCACCTGTCTGCCTTTTTCGGTTATGGCATAATCCTTCCTGCGCCCGTCCGTGCCGCCTTCAAGCGTTATCCAACCGCGCTCCTTCAGCGTATTCAGCGCGCCGTAAAGCGTGCCTGCTGCAAGCTTTACCCGCCCCGCGGACATTTCTTCCACCCTTTGCATTATTCCGTAGCCATGCAGCGGGGAGCAAAGCGAAAGCAGAATATAATAGACTGCCTCCGTAAGCGCTATCGATTCGTTCATTTGGCCTCCTTATTATCGTTTGCCGTTATATCGGCTGTCGATATATGCATTATATCGTCCGCCGATATAGTTGTCAATATATTATTTCAAAACAGGTGCTTATAAATTAAAAACATGGTACAATAGCCTTAACAAGCTTCTGAATAAAAAGAAAAGGAGATATATGCAAATGGCAGCACAGAAAAAAATACCCAAGCGCAGCGAGGTAGACAAGCAATACACTTGGGCAACGGAAGACCTTTTTGCAACGGACGAGCTTTGGGAAAAGGCGCTTGAGGACGCGAAGAAATACATCCCCATGGCCGAAACCTATAAGGGCAGGCTGGGCGAAAGCGCGGACACGCTTTACGGCTTCCTGAAGGCGCGCGACGAGGCCAATTTGAAAATAGGCCGCCTTGCCAACTACGCCATGCGTAAGTCCGACGAGGACACCGCCAACAGCTTCTATAACGCCATGAAGGGCAAGCTGATGAGCTACCTTGTGGCATACGAAAGCGCATATGCCTTCGTTACCCCCGAAATAATAGCCATAGACGATGCAAAGCTTGATGGCTTTATGCAACAGAAACCGGAGCTTAAAGAATACGAGCGCCTACTCAGCCGCATACGCCGCATGAAGCCGCATACCCTAAGCGACGCCGAGGAACGCATAATGGCCCTTGCCGGGCAGATGAGCAACGCCCCCGGCGAAATAGGTTCAGCCTTCCGCAATGCGGACATCCGCTTCCCCGATATTCACGATGCCGAAGGCAATGCGCTGCAGGTTACGCAGGGTTCATTCATACCCCTTATGGAAAACGGGGATGTGAACGTGCGAAAGGCCGCGTTTGAATCGCTGTATCATACGTTTGCATCGTTCAAGCACACAACCGCCGCGTTCCTTGACGCGCAGATGAAAACCCTTATATTCAATGCGCAGGCAAGGCACTATGATTCCACGCTGGAGGCCGCGCTTGATGAAACCGAAGTGCCCGTGCAGGTTTACCATAACCTGATAGAGGCCGTGCATAACAACATAGAGCATCTGCATAAATACGTCAACCTGCGCAAAAAGCTTATGGGCGTTGACGAACTGCATATGTATGACCTTTATACGCCCATAGTGAGCGACGCTACCAAGAAGATACCCTATGAAGAGGCCAAGGAAATAATACTCAAGGCCCTCGCCCCGCTCGGTCAGGATTATCTTGATATATTGAAGGAAGGCTTCAGCAACCGCTGGATAGACGTTTACGAAAACGAAGGCAAGCGCGGCGGCGCATATTCCTCCGGCGGTGATCCGCATCCGTATGTTCTGCTCAATCAGCAGGACACGCTGGACAGCATGTTCACCATTGCGCACGAAATGGGCCACGCGCTGCATTCCTATCATTCCATAAAGCATCAGCCGCCCTGCAACGCGCATTATGTTATATTCGTGGCAGAAGTCGCCTCCACCTGCAACGAGGTGCTGCTGGTCAAATACCTGCTCAACAACACCACCGATAAGCGCGAGCGCGCATATCTTATAAACCACTTCCTTGAAAGCTTCCGCGGCACGGTATATCGCCAGACCATGTTTGCCGAGTTTGAGCTTTTCATGAGCCGGCTTGCCGAATCCGGCGCGGCGCTCACGGCCGATGCGCTTTGCGATAAGTATTACGAGTTGAACAAGTTCTACTTTGGCAACGGCATAACCGTGGACAAGGAAATTGCCGAAGAATGGGCGCGCATTCCGCACTTCTTCTATAACTTCTATGTGTTCCAGTATGCCACCGGCTTCTCCGCCGCCTGCGCAATAGCCAACCGCATACTTACCGAAGGCGAAACCGCCGTTGCCGATTACAAGAAGTTCCTTTCCGCCGGCGGCAGCATGGATCCCATAAGCATACTGAAGCTGGCCGGTGTGGACATGACCACCGCCGCCCCCGTGAACGAAGCGCTGAAGCTTTTCGGCGAGCTGATAGACGAAATGGAGGAGCTGATGGCGTAAGTCAAAGGCGCGCGATATGAAAGTAATAGACCTTACGCATACCATATCCGAAACAATGCCGGTTTACCCGGGCACGGAGCAGCCCAGGCTGACCCCCGCCAATTCATACGAAAAGGACGGCTTTAAGGAAACGCTGCTCAGCATGTATTCCCATACCGGAACGCATGTTGACCCGCCGGCGCACCTTTTTGCCGGGCGTACAACGCTGGACGCCTTCCCCGTGAGCCAATTCGTGGGCCGCGCGGTAGTTATAGACTGCCGCCATATTAAAGAGGGCGAGGCCATAACCATGCAGGAAATAGCCCCGCGCCGCGCCGATGCGGAAAAGGCGGACTATCTGCTGTTCAACCTTGGCTGGGACGCGCGCTGGGGCACGGAGGAATATTACGGCGACTATCCCTGCATAGACGACGAGGTTATAGACTTTATACTTGCCACGAACAAAAAGGGCATTGGGTTCGATGTTATAGGCGTGGACCCCATACCGGACGCAGATCTGCCGCGGCACAAAAAGCTGTTTGCAGAGCACGAGATAGTCAACATAGAGAACCTGACCAATCTTGACAAATGCGGACGCGAGCCGTTCTGGTTCTTCGCATTGCCGCTGAAATGGGAAAATGCAGACGGCGCGCCGATAAGGGCCGTTGCATTCTTCGAATAAAGGCACAAAAAGGCAGCACACGCTGCCTTTTTTATTTACTCTGATATACTTAAAATCTCAATATCATGTCGTTCCATTGCACGCCGCCGTGTTCGGATGCGGAAATGCCGTTTAGCACAAAGCCGAACTTGGCATAATAATGCACCAGCTTATCCTTGCAGGCAAGCGAAACCGCGTCCATGCCGCGCTCCTTCGCCTTGGCTATCAGCGCTTCTATAAGCTTTGCCGCTATGCCGCGCCGCTGAAGGTTCGGCTCCGTGGCTACGCTCAGTATGCATATCACCTTGCCGTCCGCCACAGGCTCCGGTTCATACATATCGTCCGTCACGCCCTCTATAGCTACGGGTCGGCAGCAGATAAGGCCGACTATTTTGCCGTCCTCCTCCGCCTTCAAAAACCAGTCGTTTATGTTTGTTATCCTGTATTTATAGGATTCAAGACTTGCGGCTTCGGCGCTTGGGAACGCCGCGCATTCAATGCGGTTCAGCTCCTCGGCATCTTCCATTTTTGCCGTACTTATGATTATTTCGCCCATTTTATCACTCCACTATTTCTATACTTCCGCCATTCTCAATCGTTTTACCGTCAAGCAGCAGCAGCTTTTCCGCAAGCAGGCGCGAAAAGCAGCTTATCACCGCTGCGAATGTTATCATGTCGTTCGGGTCCTTCGCGTCCAGCTCGCTCTTTTCATCGTGATCCAGTATGCTTGCCGCGGCAAGGCGAACCTGCTCCACGAAATACTGCGCGGCCAAATTATGCCGCTTGGCAAAGGATTCGTATATTTCCTTCACCTCGTCCTCGTTTATGCCCATCGGGATTATCTTTTGCAGCATTGCAAGGCTAAGGTTCTGCTTCAATGAGCAGATTATTATAAGGTACGCAATATGTATTCTGTAATACTTCTTTTTGTTCGGCCCGGGCATTACCTTCGTGCGGACGTAATTGTTTATTGCGGCTGCGGTTATTATCTGCTCCTCCTTCAATTCCGGCGGCAGATAATCCAAATACTTTTTCAGCAGGACTATCACCTGCTCCATATATAATCCAAAGTCCGGTATATCATCCCATTGCGGCAAACGGAAGCGGTTAAGATATTTTTCCCATCTTCTCAGCTTGCCCGCAACAAGCTGCTTATCATATGCCAAAGCAACTCCACCTCCTGATTATTTTATGTTATGACAGAATATATCACATCTTACGCCAAAATGCAAACGAACTGTCACATTGCCGCCCTTGACATATCGTAGCACTCGTGCTAATCTAATATTGTTCACAAGGTCGTACGGAGGTGTGTATTTTGTTTAAGCTTATGACCGATACTTCGGCCAATTTGGAACCGGATGTGATTTCGGCTTACGATATAGGCGTTATACCGTTCAATTATTACCTTAACGGAGATGAGCGCACCTGCATGGACATTGCCGCGTTCGACGGCAAAGCGTATTACGACGCCATACGCTCCGGCGCAAAGGCTTCAACGTCTCAGGTGCCGCCGCAGCGCTATATTGAATATATGGAGCCCGTGCTCAAGCAGGGGCTTGATATACTGTTCATAGGCATGTCCTCCGGCATAAGCGGATCATATTCCTCTGCCGAGACCGCTGCCAACGAACTCAGGGAGCAATATCCCGAAAGAAAGATAATAACCGTGGATACGCTCGGCGCATCCCTTGGCGAAGGGCTTTTTGTTATACGCGCGGGCGAAATGATGCGCGAAGGCGCCGATATGGAAGAAATTGCGCGGGAAATAATCAATACGCGGCACAAAATGTGCCAAGTATTCACAGTGGATGATATTATGCATCTGCGCCGTACGGGCAGGCTGTCCAACATAGCCGCCATGATAGGCAGCGTGCTGAACATAAAGCCCCTTTTGAAGGGCGACGGCGAAGGCAAAATAGTTTGTTTTCAAAAAGTGCGCGGCAAAAAGAACGCACTCAAGGCCATTGCCGCAAAGTATGATGAGCTTGTAGAAAACGCCGCCGATCAAATCGTCGGTATAGCCCATGCGGACTGTTCTGATGATGCGGCAGCACTTGCGGAAATGATAAGGGTCAAAAATCCGCCCAAGCAGATAATGACCGTGTGCTACGAACCCGTAACCGGGGCGCACGTTGGCCCCGGCGCGCTGGCGCTGTTTTTCATGGGCAGCAGCCGCGAAGCGATTTAAGCTGCATTCTTATGGCTTCGGCCTTCTCCGCGGGCGTGCGCGCGCTCAGCTCATGCACAATGTAGCGCGGGGCTATCGCGTCTATAACGCGGCGCATTGCGTCCGTTTCAAGCGGGGAATGAGTATCCAGCGCCATTATGCGCGCGTAGCTTTGCGCGCTGCACTCATCAAAGCTTTCGGCCGGCGCAATAACCTTTGTGTACTCCTCAATGGGCATATTCAGGCTGCATTTATGCAGATGAATGCCCAGTATGTGTTTTTTTACCCTCCAATGGGCCGCGATGACATTTAATATGGCGTCTGCGGCCCCCTCCTCTTTTTGGACTGTAAGCAGCCCGTTCAGCCTTAGCGCGGCCATAAGATGCCCAGTGTCCAGCATTATACCCTTGTTTTCGTATTCAACAAGGCTGAGCATCAGCTCCGTTTCCGCGCTGTTTATAAGCGTCATGCCCGGCACGAAAAGGTTTTCAAAAAGCAGCGTGAAGCTATACTTCCTGCCGCGCATAACTCGATTTATAAGTGAAGCCGTTGCACGAATTATTTCATCGTTAGTATGCAGCGCGTAATTGCCCAGCACTTCCTCATTTGATATATCCGCGCAATGAAAAACCGCATACTTCGCGCCCAAGGCTTCCGCGCGGTCCATGTCCTCGATTATCTGCCGCTCGAATCCCGCCGCATCAGCGCAGCAGTAATATTCCCGCCATGTTTTTTCGCTGCCGAAATGCTTATTCAGATATTCCGTATTGCCGTTATAGAAATCTATCCAGTTGGGATAAAACATCAGGTGATAGCCCGCTGCGCTGCCCTTTACTATATCCGTGCCGTATGGCGGGCAGGATATTACCTCCGCCCCGTCGCAGAGGCAATCATTATGGATATAATCATAAAGCCCCTCCCTGCCGCCGAGCGGCGCAAGCATGGGCAAATTGGATACTATGTTGACCAGATTAAGCGTCAAATTTCAACCTTCCCCTTCACGGAAATATTTTCAAGATATGCTTCGCCCGTCGCGCTGTCTGTCGCCGTATCGGCCTGCACACAGGCGCAATTTGGCAAATACCAGTCGTAAAAGCCTTTTTTAGGCCTGCCTGCCGCGCTGAGGAGAGCCATTATCACCCCGCCGTGCACAACGAATACCAGTCTGCTTTCGCCCGCGCTTTCCGCGGCGCGCACGCATTGCCAAAAGGAAGCGAGTATTCTTTCGGTAAAGGATGCTATGCTCTCTCCGTTCGGACAGCGGCTCATGCAGCCGCCGTCTACCCATGCGCGGTAGGCGGCGTCGTTCACCATATCGTCCGCACTTCTGTCCTCAAAATCGCCAAAGTCCATCTCGCTAAGGCCGCTTACAATGTGCTGCTTAGCGTTCGGGAAAAGTATGCGCGCGGTCTGCTGCGTCCGCATCAGCGGGGTGACTATAACGCTTTTAAGCGCGCTGTCCCCTCCGGCCGCTTTGGCGGACGCTATGCCTTCTTCACACAATGGCGAATCCGTGCGGCCAATGTAACGATTGAGCGCATTGCCAACGGTTTTGGCGTGCCTTATAAGATATACCCTCATATTTGTCCCTTTATTATAGTCGGTATGCCGCACACCATGCGCACCACGGCCTCGGCCTTTTGGGCAAGCAGAACGCAAAGCCTGCCGGCCGCCTCCCGCCCGAGGCGCACATTGCGTTCAACGGGTATTACGCCGCTGCCGACCTCGTTGCAGATAACAACCTCCTTATCCGCAAGCGCATCATATAGTTCCTGCGTGCGCGTATGGTCGGCAAAAAGAATGCTCTGCACGCTGTACACCACCCTTTTGCCGTCAAACGGATCGGTGGTGAAATCATCTTCCGTATAGCCAAGGCTTTTTGCAAATTCGCGTTTTCCGCTCGCTTCGGCCCCAATTATCAATATCATATATTTACCGCCCTTGAAACAAAAACATATGCCGTCAGCATTATAAGCTCGCTCATCTGTATGGAAAAGCCCGCAAGGTCGCCGCTCATGCCGCCGAACTGCTTTATCGCCATGCGTCTGAACGCAAAGAACGCCATTATTGCGGCAATCACCATCGCCGCGCCGCCAATGCCCGCGATAAGGATAACTCCCGCCGCGCACAGCGCGAATATGCAAAGCAGTATCCATACCGCTCCCTTAGCCCCGGCAGAGGTAAAGGCACTTAGCAGTCCTTCGTGTGCGGATACGGTAAGCGTGCTCATAAGCGCGCCCACGGCGCGGCTTATCATATGCATAAGCCCCATTATCAGCGCGGTATTATAGCATAGCTCAAGCTCGCTTGAAAACGCAAAGTACCCAAGCATATACATGCCGAAGCTTATAACAGCAAACGCGCCCGCGTGGGAATCCTTTAATATTTCCTTCTTGCGTTCCGCCGGTTGATGGCTGCTCAATGCGTCCGCAGTGTCGCAAAAGCCATCCATATGTATCCCGCCGGAAAGGAGCAGCGGTATAAGCGCAATGCCCGCCGCAAAAAGCGTTTGCCCTATTTTAAGCCGCAGGCATACCCATACCCATAGCGTAAGCGCCAGCCCTATTGCCGCGCCCACAAGCGGCAGCGCGCAGAGCATATAGCGCATATTCTCCTTTTTCCATTCAACGCGCGGCATGGGTATGCGCGAAAACATTGCAAAAGCCATGGCTATCAATCTTAACGCATTCATATCAGCTTCCCTTTCAGCACTATCGGTATGCCCGCAACCAATTCATAAACATTGTCCGCCATCTGCGCCAAGGCAATGTTTATGCGCCCAAGCGCGCGCACATAGCGCATTGTTTCATCGGAATATACTCCGGCGTCGCTGCCAACGTCGTTGGTTATCACTATAAGATTACTGCATTGCGCCGCAACGTGCTCCACGCCGCTTATCACGCGCGCGTAAGGATCGCTCACCTTGCCCGCATCGTCAAACATTTCATTGGCGGTAAGGTTGCATATGCATTCAAGCAGCGCCGTTCCGCCCTTGTTTTCAAGCGCAAGTGAAGCATAGTCGCGGTAGCGCTCTATCGTTTCAAAGCCCTTGCCGCGGCGCATCTCCCTGTGCCTGGCTATTTTTTCCGCCCCGCCCTCGCCATATGGCTGCATTGCGGCAAGATAGTACCGCGGCCCGTTCAGCCGCACGGCAAGGCTTTCCGCATATGAGCTTTTGCCGCAGGCCGAGCCGCCCGTCATAAGCGTTATCACTTTATTTCTCCTCCCTGCGGGGTATATGCGTCCACGTTTATGTCCTCAAACGTAGCCATTGTGTTATATACGCTGAGCGCCATATCCATAAGCGGAATTATGCACACGCCGCCCGTGCCCTCGCCAAGGCGCATATCGGCATAAAGCGGCGGCTCAAGGTCAAGCTCCTTCATAATGCGCTTTGCCGCGGGCTCCGCCGAAGCATGGCTGGGTATCATTGCAATGCTGCACCTTGGGCAAAGGCGTGCGGCTATAAGCGCAGCCACGCTGCTTATGAACCCGTCTATTACCGTAGGCACCCTGTAAAGCGCGCCGCCTATGAACGCGCCCGCCATCGCCGCCATATCGAACCCGCCAAGCTTGCCGAGTACATCGAACGCATCGGCCTTATCCGGCTTGTTCACAGCAATACCGCGCGCTATAGCGCTGCGCTTTCGCATAAGCCCGGCGTCGCTGAGCCCCGCGCCGCGGCCAACGGCTTCATCAATCGGCGTATCCGTAAGCACGGCCGCTACGGCGGATGCGGTTGTGGTGTTGCCTATGCCCATTTCGCCCGTAACTATCAGTTTAAAGCCCTTCTCCTTCAGCTCCCTTACGGTATCTATTCCCGCCTGTATTGCCCGCATAGCCTGCTCCGGCGTCATTGCCGGGCCAAGGGTAAAATTCATTGTTCCGTCCGCAACGTGCCTGTCCGCAACGCCGTCCGCTCGCGTAAGCATGCCCACGTCAACGGGATACACCTCTGCGCCAACGGTGCGCGCCATTGCGCACACTGTGCTTTTGCCGTGCGCGGCGTTCGCGGCAACTATTGCCGTTACCTCGCTGCCGGTTTGCGTGACCCCTTCCGCCACCACGCCGTTATCCGCGCAGAACATTGCAACGCAGCGCCGCGATATGCCCACGTTTGCGCCGCCCGTAAGCGCCGCCGTTTTTATCACCATTTCTTCCAGCTTACCAAGGCTGCCCAGCGGCTTTGCAATGCTGTCCCAGCGCTGCTTTGCCAATACCGCCGCGTTAATGTCCGCATCCGGTATGGCTGAATTGAGTCCGTTTATGTATTGCTTATAATCTACTGCCATTGGGAAAGCATCTCCTTCATGTATGCATAAACATCCATGCCGTACACCTTTTCAAGCGTATCGCGGTTCAGCGCCGTATTCGTATCGCCTATCGCCGCCATGCAGCCATGGTCGAGCAGCAGCGCGCGCGTGCCGTATTTTTTTGCAAGGGAAAGATCGTGTACAACGCTTATAACCGCCCTGTTGCCATGCTTCAGCCATTCTTTTATCAGTGCGAATACCTGCCGCTGATATATCAAATCAAGGTGGTTCGTGGGCTCATCAAGCAGCAGATACTTCGGGTCCTGCGCGAACACCTGCGCAAGGAACGTCCTTTGCAGCTCCCCGCCGGAAAGCGTGAGCACGGATTGCCTGCGCTGCGCCGCCATGCCCGTTTTTTCAAGAGCAAGTTCAACCATGCGCTCGTCGTCATCGCAGCGCCTTGCAAGCACCCCCGGCGAATAGGCATATCTGCCAAGGCGCACGACTTCTTCCACGCTGAACGAATACCCAACGTAATGGTTCTGCGTAAGCACGCCTATGTTCTTTGCCAATTCAACAGGCTTCTTTTTGCGTATGTCCTGCCCGTTCAAAAGTATCTGCCCCGTGTATGCAACGCCGCCTGTAACGGCGTTTATTATGGTGGACTTTCCCGCACCGTTGGGGCCGGCTATCATAAGCCATTCGCCGTTGCTCACGGCAAAGGATACGCCCTTAACTATGTCCAGCGCGCCGCAGCGCACCGAGAGCGACTTTACCTCAAGCACGTCCGCTTTTCCCCCTTGCGCGATAGAATATTATTATAAACGCGACCGCGCCTATAAGGCTTGTTACAACGCCTATCGGCAGCTCCAATGGGCTTAACAGCGTGCGCGCGGCAAGATCGCACAGCATAAGGAATATCGCCCCCGCAAACGCGCTTGCGCTAAGCAGCCGCCTGTGGTTCGGCCCCGCTATGAAGCGCGCCGCGTGCGGCGTAACAAGGCCCACGAACGCTATCGTTCCGCCTATTGACACGCATACGCCTATCAGCGCGGATACGCATATGAGCACCGTCAGCTTTGTCCTTTTTACGTCCACGCCAATGTTTCGCGCATTATCCTCCCCCACGGCGAACGCATTCAGCTCCCTTGCCTTTATAAAGAGAATTCCGCCGAATATTGCGAACGCCGCCGCAAGCGCAAGCGCGTTTGCGTATGTTGAACCGTTAAGGCTGCCCATAGTCCAAAACGTTATCTGCTTGAGCTTGTTTGACGTAAACGTGATTATAACGCTCATGGCGCTGGATACAAACATTGAATATATAACGCCTATAAGTATTATTGTATTTGTTGAAAGTGAAAAATCAAGCCTGTATGCAAGGCCAAGAATTATCAAAAGCGATATGAACGCAAACAGTATTGCCATAACCATCGTGCCGGCGAACGGGAGCGAAGGGAACGATATGCCAAACGCAATGGCAATAACCGCGCCGAGGCTTGCGCCGGAGGACACGCCGAGCGTAGAGCCATCGGCAAGCGGGTTTTTCAAAAGGCCCTGCATTGCCGCGCCGCAAAGCGAAAGCGACGCGCCCGTGAGCGCAACGCACAGCACGCGCGGCAGCCGCACGGTAAGTATTATTGACGCGGGCAGCTCCTTTGGCATGTCCAGCCCCAGTATCGCGCGGCGAAATATCTCCGCCGTGCTTTTAAGCGGCACGTTCACGCTGCCCAAGCATACGCATATAACGGCGGTCAATATGGCTGCCGCCGCAAATAATATGTATTCATATGCCCTGAAGCCTTCCTGCGTTCCGTTCATAAGCGTATTATACCATCAATATCCGATTATTCCCAATAAAAAGCCGCTCCCGCAGCAGCTTTCGCCGCGGGAGCAGTATTTAGCAGTATATGCCGCTTATTCGGCGGTCACAAAATCATAAAGTGCCTTTGCGCCGTCAAGCAGCCTGGGTGCGGGACGGCTGAGTTCATTGTTGGCAAGGTTGAGCACCGCATTGTTCTTAACGGCGGTCAGCTCGCCCCAGCCTTCACGGCCGAGTATCTCCTCAACGGGTGTCGGGCCTTCGCCATAATACATGGATATGGTCACTATGTAGTCCGGGTTGCGCTCAATTACCTGCTCCTGAGAAATCTCGCCCCAGCCTTCAACATCGCTGAAGCAGTTGGTAAGGCCCATCATGGTGGCTATCTCATCCATAAAGGTGTTCTTGCCCGCAGTCCAAAGTCCCCACTGGAGCGGAGAAACTTCAAAGTAAACGGTCTTTTCGCCTTCCACCTTGTTGGCGGCAATCTGCTCAAAGCCTTCCTTCATCTGTGCAATAAGGCTTTCCGCTTCGCTGTTGCGGCCTATCACCTTGCCTATAAGGTCTATTGAAGTATACACGCCTTCTATATCCTGTGCGTAGCATTCAACTACCTTTATGCCCGCTTCCTCTATTTTGGCTATAACGTCCTGGTCCTGATCCATTGCGCTGGTTATAAGCACATCCGGCTCAAGGGCAACAATTTCCTCTATATTCGTTTCGGAGCCGGACTTGACGGATGCAACGTCGAACACCTCGGCAGGATAGTCGCAGTATTCGCCGCGGCCCACTACCAGCTCGCCCGCGCCAAGGGCGTAGACGATTTCGCATTCGCCCGCACTAAGAGCGACTACCTTGCTCGCCGGTGCATCAAGCGTTACCTCGCGGCCCATCATGTCCGTTACGGTAATACCTGCGGGTTCAGGGTCGGCGCTCTGTTCGGGCGCTGCGGTGTCCGCAACGGGTGCGGTGGTTTCGGGCGCGGTGGTGTCCGCAGGGGGCGTCACGTCGCCGTTATCGGTGTTCTGGCACGCCGCAAAGGCAATGCACATCATGGCCGCAAGCAGCACGGCCAGCAGTTTTTTAGTGTTTTTCATGTTAAAGAAAACTCCTTTCCTTTGTTTAGAGGCAAATAAAAAGGCCGCAGCTTCCGGAATACAAGCTGCAACCATAATATAAGCAATTTTATGCCATATAAGTTTCACTCAACCCCAGAAGTTTTCCGTGCGAAAACAGGTTTCCCGACTTAGCTTCATCCTAACAAAGCGCCTTCCCGCCCGCTTTTATAGGCAGTGACATAAGTGCTTCTTCATCCGCATCACGGTTACTGGGATAGTTCGGAGCTTTCATCCGATTCCCCGGTCTTTATGGTGGCCGCGCCGCGCCTTAACGCGGCAGTATAATCGCACGCTGTTTACTTTTTACCCTTGTATTATATTGTGGATGGGGTGATAAGTCAAGGTTAATGAGCTTGTATTGCCGCCATATCAATGCTATACTGTTTTCATCTATGATTATGAGGTAATTTATTATGTATCTCCCCGATAGCATTGCGCGGTGCGTAAGCGCGCTGCCTTATGAAGAAAGCGGAATCGGCATGTCCGGCTCAAAGGTGCTGTGCTATGAAAACATGGTGCTTAAAATCGGCACGGATATGGCTGACCATGAGCGCAGCTGCAATATTCTTGGCTTCCTTGAAGGCAAGCTGCCTGCCCCGCGCATAATTGAGGTCGCCGAAGAAAACGGCACTAACTATCTGCTGATGACCCGCATACGCGGCAAAATGGCCTGCGCCAAGGAATATATGGATAATGCGCCCGCGCTTTTGCCGTTGCTTGCAAACGCCATACATATGCTTTGGAACGTGAATACGGCGGATTGCCCGTATCAGAACATGCTTGAATCGAAGCTTGCCTTTGCAAAGCGCAATGTTGAGCAGGGGCTATGCAGCACGGATGACGCCCAACCCGGCACATACGGCCCGAACGGGTTCGCCGATCCTGCGGAGCTTTATAACTGGCTCATAGCAAACAAGCCGACCGAGCAGCGCGTATTTTCGCACGGCGATCTTTGCCTGCCGAATGTGTTCATAGACAACGGCAAAATAAGCGGCTTTATAGACCTTGGCTGGGCCGGCGTTACGGACATATATCAGGATATAGCCCTGTGCTACCGCAGCCTTGTTAACAACCGCGACGGCAGATACGGAACAACGCACCCGTATTTTGATGCGGATGCGCTGTTTAACCTGCTCGGCATAGAGCCGGACAGGGATAAGCTTTTCTATTACACAATGCTGGATGAGCTGTTTTAGGCTTTATTTCACAATAGGCCTGCCTATCCATTGCTCGTCCGGTGCAGCGCCCAACCATTTGGCTATGGTCGGCGCGATATCAAGTATGCTTATGGGTTTACCCGTGAATTCATCCGGCGAACCATGCTCCGGTATTATTACGGGAATCGTCATGTCCTCCGGCGCGTCGCTGCCGTGGTTCATGTCGTGCCCGCCATGATCGGCCGTAATAATCACCTTGTATTCTTCCGGCGTTGCTGCAAGCACGCGCTCTATGTTGGCCCATTCTTCGCTTACTATATCAAGATATTCTTCACTCATCCAGCCGAAACGGTGCCCGGTTTCGTCCGCCCAGCCAAGATAAAGGAATATAAAGTCCGGCTTTTCGGCGGCCATTGCGGCTATCGCCGCGTCCGTCACGGTGCGGTCGGCCTTTATCCCCTGCTCGTGAAACATGGCGCTGTACAGCGAATAATCAAGCATGCCCGGCATTGCCAGATCCCTAAGCTGCTCCCACGTATAATAAAAAGCGCAGCGCTTACCGGCGTTGTGCAGCTTTTCTATAAGCCCATCCACGGGCCGCGCCATGGGCACGAACGTATTCGTCAGTATCCCGTGCCGCTGCGGCACAACGCTATGAAACAGCGACATATGGCATGGCAGCGTTACGGACGGGAACACTGTTTTCGCCTGCATATCCTTATAGCGGCAGCTTTTCAGCATATTATCCGCATATTCGCTGCCGCATGCGGCTATGCTATCCGGCCGCATACCGTCCACCAATATAAGCAGAACCTTATCCATGGTATCCTCCAAGTAAAACAAAAGCGCCGCACATAATGCAGCGCCATGTTCTTTTTTGAAAAACGCGCACCCACCGCTCGACATAAAGCACCATGGGCGGCACACAATAAGCTAAGCTCCGGCCATGCATTCCCGCGGCACATCGGATTTTCCGCTTAATGCTGCTTCCGTCAGGACCTGACATGGTTCACGGCATCCGATTGCACAGGACACAGCCTTCAATGCTTCGCCCTTGTTCCAGCCCCACAGCGCTTCGCCTCACGGCGGGAATCACACCCTGCTATAGCGGATTGCAGGTACAGGGCACCGCTAACTCCCCGCTTGGCGCGCAAGAATATTGTATCCGTTTCCGCGCCGCTTTGCAAGCTAATTTTTCAATTCAAACGGCACGCTTTTACCGGATGGATATAAAACCTCCCCCGATGATTCACCGGGGGAGGTTGCTTTGCTTTTTATGCCGCGCTTTATGTGGCAAAGCCGGTGAAGGCCCACGCCACCAACACGAACAGCAGCAGTATTCCGAGAGCTATTGGCAGAAAAACCGCAAATGCGGAAAGGATAAGGGCTTTAAGATCCCCCTTTTCCAAGCCGCCCTCCTTGTGTATTTCATCGGAGAGAGTCTCTGCTTTCTTGGGGTCATACTTTTTAAGCTTTCGAAGCCTATCAATAAGCATGACTTACTTTTCCTCTTTCTTGCCATTCCGCTCAAAGAGATATTTGCCGTTTTCGTCTATCTTCTTATCCAGGAAATGGCAGGCTACGAAATGACCGGGCTCGACCTCCACATACGGTGGGGGTACGCGCTTGCACTTTTCGCAGGCCATATAGCAGCGGGTGTGGAATTTGCACCCTTCCGGAGGACGGATTGGACTTGGGATATTGCCTTCCAGAATAATACGATCCTTGCTGGCGGAATCGGGATCCGTCGTGGGGATGGAGGAAAGCAGCGCCACGGTATACGGATGGCGGGGATCCTTAAATACCTCTTCAGCCGTACCAAGCTCCACCAGGTTGCCCAGATACATAACGCCGATACGGTCGGAAATGTAGCGGACAACGGACAGGTCGTGGGAGATGAACAGATATGTCAGATTCTCGCTCTCCTTCAGCTCCTCAAGCAGGTTGATTATCTGGGACTGTATGGACACATCCAGTGCGGATACGCACTCATCGCAAACGATGAACTTGGGCTTTACAGCCAAAGCACGGGCAATGCAGATGCGCTGACGCTGACCACCGGAGAACTGGTGAGGGTAGCGATGGAGCATATAGCCCTGCAAGCCGCACTCCTCCATAACGCGGAGTATGTACTCCTTCATCTTGGGGTCGCGCGCCTTGAAGAACTTATGCGTAACAAGACCCTCGCCTATTATCTGGCCCACGGTCATGCGCGGGTTAAGCGAAGAATAGGGGTCCTGGAATATAATCTGTATATCCTTACGCAGAACGCGCATTTCGGAATAGTTCAGCCGGCTGAGGTCAATGCCGTTGTCCAGCATGGCTTCATACTCCCGGAACTTGGCATCGTCCTTATACTTGGCCTTGATAGCAGCCACGTTTGCTTCCTCATCCTTAAGCAGGGCATTGAGCATATCAAGCTTTTCCTGCAAAGCCCTTTTCCTTGCCCTGTAAAGCTGCGCCTTGTGCAGGGCCTTGCGAATCTTGGGCTGAGGATTCTTGAATTCCTTGTCGGCCTCAATTTCCTTGGCAATAGCCTCGTTAAGGGATATCTCGCCGTCCATATCCCGCATCTGCTCCCTGATTTTGGAAATCTGGATATTTGTGCGGTACTTTTTCAGCAGCGCCTCCGCGCCTTCCCTCGGGTCGTCAAGCGCGGCAAAGCCGCCCAGTATCTTAACAACGTTCTGGAAAGCGGTCTGCGCTTCGGCCTCAAGCAGGTTCTTGGTCTGATGCTGATAGAACGTAGCCTGCTCGCCCGCCTTTTCCACTTCCGCGGCGGCAGAGTGAGCCTTAGCTTGCTCCTTCTTATATCGCTCAATCATCTTGGGCGCCCGCATCAGGGTCTTTGCCACGTATTCGGGGGCAAAATCCTCCAACGTGCGGCCGTAATACAGGGTGCTGCCCGCAGTCTGATCGTATAGCTGAAGTATGGTTCTGCCCAACGTGGACTTACCGCAGCCGGATTCGCCCACCAGACCGAATGTTTCGCCGCTGAAAATATCTATTGTGATATCCTCGTTGGCCCTTACATACAGCTGTTCTTTCTGGAACCACTTAGTTTTGGCTACAGGAAAGTACTTTTTAAGATTTGTGATTGACAACAGCTTTTCCGTGTTCTTCACTGCAGCGCACCTCCTTCATGGGATAGAAACAACGAATTCTCTGACCGGGGAATACTTCATTGAGCGTAGGCTCCTCTTCCAAGCAGCGCTGAGTGGCGTATTTGCACCTTGGCGCGAACTTGCAGCCCTTGGGCAGCGCCAGCGGATGCGGCACCACGCCGGGAATGGGCTTTAGCTTGGTGCCCACATTGTCCATACGGGGGATGGAATGCATCAGGCCCTCCGTATAGGGGTGGCTCGCCGGGCAGTCCTGGCTGAATATGGTCCGCGCAGATGCCTGCTCCACAACCTGACCGCAGTACATAACAACCACATCGTCCGCCATTTCGTTTATAACGCCCAAATCGTGGGTTATGAATATTATGGCGGTGCCGTTTTCGCGCTGAAGCTCGTTCATCAGGTGCAATATCTGTGCCTGAATGGTAACGTCCAAAGCGGTGGTAGGTTCGTCCGCTATAAGTATCTTGGGCTTGCAGGCAAGCGCCATTGCTATCATGACACGCTGCCGCATACCGCCGGAAAGCTGATGGGGATACTGGAGCAGTACCGTTTCGGGGTTAGGTATCTGCACGGCATAGAGCATCTCCACCGCCTTCTTCTCCGCTTCCTTCTTGCTCATCTTCTGGTGAATTATGAAGGGTTCGCTGAGCTGACGCTTGATGGTGAACACCGGGTTCAAGCTTGTCATGGGCTCTTGGAATATAACGGATATCTTATTGCCACGTATGGAGTACATCTCCTGTTGTGAAAGCTTGGTCAAATCCTTGCCTTCGAATATAACTTCTCCCTCTGCAATATAGCCATTGCCATCCAGCAGTTGAAGGATGCTCATGGCAGATACGGATTTGCCGGAGCCGGACTCGCCCACTATACCTATGGTCTTGCCGGAATCCAGCGAGTATGATACGTCGTTGACAGCCTTAACAATACCTTTTCTGGTCTTAAAATAGGTATGAAGGTTTTTTACTTCTAATAAAGCCATTTCTTTGCCTCCATCCATTATTTCTCTTGGGAGCTCTTGGGGTCAAGAACATCCCGCAGGGTGTCGCCGATGATGTTGATGCTGATAGTCGCCACAGACAGCGCAATGGCGGGGAACAGCCACTGCCACCAGAAGTTCTGGATGACTATGGAGTTGTTGGCGCCGTTAAGCATATTGCCCCATGTGGGCTGCGGCTGCTGTACGCCGAAGCCCAGGTAGGAAAGGCTGGACTCGGTAAGCATGCATCCTGCAAAGTCCAAAGTGATGTTCACCAGAATAATGGATATGACGTTGGGAAGAATATGCTTGAAGGCTATTCTGTTCTCCTTTACGCCCATTGACTTGGCAGCAATTACGAACTCCTTCTCGCGCTCCGCCAACACCTGAGCGCGAATCATGCGGGCAAGACCCGTCCAGCTCAGCAAGCCAAGTATTATCATGATTATGAATATTCTGGTATTTTCGCCTATCGGCATCGTTCGTATGACGTAGGAAAGCATCATGGCGAACGGCAGGAAGGGCAGCGAGGAGAAAATCTCCGTTATGCGCATGAGCAGCATATCCACCCAGCCGCCGAAGTAACCGGAAAGGCAGCCCACTATAACGGCGATTATGGTGGAAACCACAACGGCTACCGCGCCGATGGTCATGGTCATCTTGCCGCCGTGTATGATTCGGGTGAGTATGTCGCGGCCTCTGCTGTCGGTACCGAGAGGATAGCCGCTGAAGCCGACACTTTCCACCAGCTTATCTTCGCTGTCTACCATATAGCTCTGCTTGGAGCCGGTGTAGACAAGGCTGCACCTGTCGCCATCCACGTTGCACTGGCCGCCGTCGTTATGACCCCATGCGTACACGTTGCCGGTTTCGCTGACGGCCACAAAGTGACGGGTACCCGCCTTGACTCCCACTATCTTTTCGTTTGCGGTAGCTTCGGGGATATCCTTTTCGCCGTATTCGGAGGCGCCGAATACCACCATGCTGCCATCGTCCATTACGAAGCAGTAGCAGTTATTGGTAGCGGCAATATCCAAAACCTTGCGATCCTTCATATAGGTACGCAGATTTTGAATCTGGCCGTCCTTATTGGAGTAAGCGGTCTGCTTATTGAAGGTGAGGGTTTGGCCGCCGGTAACGGTGCCGTCCTCCTTGAGCAGTATCGCATAATAGTTGGAGAAGGCAACCTTCTTCACTTCGGTATTGTACTTCTCCTTATTGGCAAACTCAACAAGGCTGAGCATGCTGTTGTTGTTGCCCCACATATACATACGCCCGTCGTCCATTACAAGGGCCGTTACCTGATAGCCGCAGATGAGCTGACGTACATGGTCGGGATCGATGGTGCCGTTAATAAGCTCCTCCGGCTCCTCGGTATATGGGTCGTTCGGGTTCTTGAGATAGCCGTACTGAGCGTTGCCGTTGGAGCCCCAGCCGATCACCTCACCATCGGTAGTGACGGCTATGATATGGTCCGAACCGGCGGCAGCGGCAACCACCTTGCCGGGCTGTATGGCATCGGGATAGTCGGAATAGTCCACGCCCGTAAGGTTGTTCTTAACGTTGCCCCAAAGATAGAAGGTATTATCCTTGCTTACGCCAACGGTGAAATCGGCAAAGCCGTTTATATCCTTTATCTGGTTCTTCAAGCCTTCCGGCACCGTTTTCATGTTGTTAATCGGGGGCATGTTGGCCTGGAGCGGATCGGTGTAATTAAGATCCATGGGCACGAAGTACGGCCCGATGAACACAAACAGGAACATGCCTATCAGCACAACCAATGCAACCACGGCCAGCTTCCTGCGAAAGAAAGCCTTCGTTGCCATTACGGAAGGGCTTTCAATCTTTTCGATGGCGAACTTTTCGTCATCACTCATTTCTTTGCTGCCACCACGGAAGGTCCGCCTGAACCAGTTGCCCAAGGTGCTGAACACGCCGTTCTTTTGGGCAGTGCTGTTGTTTTTCTTTTCCATAGACTGCCTCCTTTACTTGTTGACGCGGATACGCGGATCGACCAAACCGTATACAAGGTCGATAATCAGGTTGCCGAAGAGGGAAATGGAAACGTAGAACATCTGTAAAGCCAGAATGACCTCGTTATCATTGCCGTTCAGGGCGTCAAAATATACTTTACCGATACCGTTAAGGCCGAAGATGTTTTCAATCATTACAGAGCCGCCGAATATGCCGAGGAACCAGCCTATGATCAGCGTAATGATCGGCAGCAGAGCATTGCGCCATGCGTGGGAATAGATTACAACCTTTTCCCTGACGCCCTTTGCGCGTGCCGTGCGGATGCAGTCCATGGACAACGCCTCTATCATTGCGGCGCGGACGTAACGGGTCATGCCGCCCAATGAGCAGAACGTCATTACTATAAGCGGCAATGCCAAATGGTACATCTTATCCCAGAACTGTTTTGATTTGCTCCAATGCAGACTCCCCGCCGTTGTCATGCCGGAAACCGGGAACCACCCAAGCACCACGGCAAAGAGCCAAATGAATACAATTGCGATAATAAATGTCGGTAAACTGTAGCCTATAATCGTGCCCACCTGCACGGCTACGTCCCTTCTGCTCCCGCGCTTTACTGCGCAGAATATGCCAAGGGGAATTGTTATGCCCAAGGCAAGAATGGTGGCGAATATGTTGATGAAAATGGTGTTCTTCATGGGCTCCACCAGCACCTCGATAACGGGCTTGCCGTATTTGGTGGACTGGCCTAAATTGCCCTGAAGCAGGCCGTCGTATCTGCCGTCATAGAATGGGTATATACCCAGCCAGCGGAAATAGCGTTCGAGCTTTGTACCGTCCGTTCCGTAACGTCTTTTCCAAAACTCCAGGCGCTCGTTATAATCCAGCTTACGGTTGGCCTGAACCTCCGTTTTTGCTGCTTCCGCCGCCTTATCTATGGGCAGCATATTGTAAATCATATAAATCATGAATGAGAGAATAAAGAATACGAGAATAATGTATAATACTCTCTTAACTATGTATTTTCCCATAGGCACCCTCCGTTTGATATGCCCGCGCGGCTTAATGCGGGCTATGCCGTTAAGACTCTCTAAAAAGCGCCGACCTGCACAGGAAGGAATCCTTATAGACATGCAGATCGGCGCATGCGCTTAAACCTGTAACCGGAAGATCGCCTTTACAACGTGGGGGGCATATTATATGCCCCCGCACAGTTGTTTGCGCTTAAAGCGATCTCATATTTTCTTCCGTGTTGAACCGATTAATAGTTCTCGAAGAAGTCGGCCTCGTCCATGAGATAGTAGGCTGAATAGCTATCATACTGAGCCGGATCGATGGTCATATTGAAGGAGAAATCGTATGCGGCGCTGTTGAAGCCGGTAGCAAAGTTGATTGCGTTCAGCTTGGCCACGCCGTCCCAACCGTAGTCGGTCATCTGGCTCAGTTCGCCGTAGATACCGGTATTGAAGTCGGTGGAGGTATATACGATGTAGGCGCCGATCTCGGTGGTGGCATTGGGGTTAGACTGCCATGCGGTGATCAGCATATCGGTTACGTTGTTGGGCTGAGTACCGAAGTAGTTGATTGCCAGCGGCATGTAGTACTCGCCATTGATCTTGAGGGTCTTGTAAGCGCCGTCGGTGGACTTAAAGGCGATGTTCTGCGGAGAGAGCTCATAGCCTTCCAGCTTCTTATAGCGGACGGGGTCGGTGCCGGCAACGTAGGGTTGACCCTTATCGTTGTAGATCCAGCCGCCTTCGTCGAGAACCGCGTTAGCGGAGTCGGAGCTGTAAGCATACTGGTTCAGTATGATTTCGTCCTCAACGGCCTTGTAGGCGGAGAAGCCGGTGTAGTACGGACCATGCACAACGGAGCCGAAGCCGCCGGTGAAGGTCTGCGCGAACTCGGGACGGTTGATGGTGTAGCAGATGGCCTGACGCACTTCGGCAAAGGCGGTGGGGCCAAGGTCGCAGCGGAAGCCGAGCTTACCGTAGCCGGCGCGGTCGTAATGGGTTTCGGCGAACTTGCCTGCACCTTCGTCAACAAGCTTCAGGGCAGCCTTGGTTTCGTCACCGCCGGTGATGCCGGAGATGATGTCGATTTCGCCCTTGAGGAGCTGGTCGTTCTGGGTTTCGCTGATAACCTTTACATAGGTGAGGGATTCGATGCTGGGCTTGCCGCGGGCATCGTCGCCGGGATAGATGGGGTTCAGCGTCAGGGTAGCGGTCCTGGAGGAAGCGTCATAATCGGACACTACATAGGGGCCGCTGTAGGGAAGGTCGGAATCCCACTTCAGGTTATTGTTGATAACGTCAACCATAACAAAGGCGTCAACGCCGTCCTTGGCTTCCTTCTTATAGAAGCCCTCGGAGAGGCCGCACTCTTTGTTCTCGTTGACAATAATCTCGTTCTCGCCAAGGTACATCTGCATGGGAGCAGGGCTGAAGCCGGCAAAGGTTATCAGATAGTAGTAATTGGCATAATCAGCCTGATAGGTGATGGCAAAGGTGTAATCATCAATGAGCTGCACGCCCTTGAAGTAAACCGGATCGCCCTCGCCCTCATAGGCCTTGAATTCATCGAAGCCTTCAACAACCTGGCCCGCATTGCCGTTGCCGCCGGCAGCCACCGCCACATTGGTGGAGTTGGCCAGCAGGGGAGCAATGTAGTTCTTGGCGGTGATGGGGGTGCCATCGGAGAACTTCATGTCATCGCGAACCTTGATGGTGTAGGTCAGGGTGCCGTCCTCGTTCTTAACGTGGGTGGGCTCTTCGGCAACAGCCATCATGTTCCATGCATAGGAACCGTCGAAGCCGGACATAACGGTGGAATAACCGGTGGTCAGATTCTGGATGTCCAGATCGGAAGAACCGGGTGAGGACTTGCCCCAGGACGCGTCGCGGAAGCTGCCGGAAAGCTCGGTGCTGCTGCCGAGAATGAAGGAGCTGGTTTCGCCTTCCTTAACGGTGGCGGCAACGATGGCATCCGCGGGTCCCCAGTAAGGAGAGGTCGCGAAATTTTCAATCTTGGCATTGTAAACATCAAAGTACTGGTTGGAGTAAAGAGGTATTTCGCATACCATGTAGTTCCAGCGCTGGATGTAAAGCTTCCACCATTCGGCGTAAACGTCATCTTCGGTCTTGTACTTGTCGCTGCCCTCGGGCACGCTGCAGTTGTAAACCATGGCCATGGAAAGGAAGTCCATACCAAGCTCATAGGTCTTGCCCTCGTACGTTACGGTGGCGATGCCGTCCTCATCCTCTTCAACCATGTCTATGGTGATCTTGGAGCCGATCTTCTTATAGACAGAGGTGAAATCCTGATGGACGATGGCGTCGTTCTCGTCAACGTCTTCGTAGTTCACTTCTACCGGAGCAACGGGGTCAGTGCCCGCGTTGGGATCCGAAGGAGTGTCGGTGGCCGGTGGATTGGTCTGCTGATCACCACCGGTGGGATTCTGCGGCTGGCAGCCTGCGACTACGCAAAAGACCATCATGGCAGCCAGCATCAGTGCAAAGAACTTTGCAAATTTGATTTGCATGTTTTTTCCTCCTTGTTTTTTTATATTTTACCGCTCATGTCGGAAAATATCATGTTGTGCTCTTGGATAAATCGGCTGGATATTTGCATGGTAGAACTGCATATACGGCCTTTCTATCATCTTGTAATGAATTCTATCACATGGCAGAATAAAATGCAACATAAATGTTGCGCCGTTATGAATACTGCATGTCAAATATGCAATTTTCCCCAAAAACAGGCATACTCTGCACATATTACGGCGTGTGCGGATATGTATTTTTTATGCCCGTACCGCTTTCATACGCTTGCATTATTTGCCGTTCGCACCGTTCTTTGCCGATGCATCGTTTACGGCCGCGCCCTTTTTGCGCAAATTCCCCCTGCGCAACGCGCGTGTGCGGCTAATTTTTTAATTCGCGCTTGCATCCTATCCTCAATATGATATAATAGCAGAACAGCGTGTGCCCATAGCTCAGCTGGATAGAGCGTCAGACTCCGACTCTGAAGGCCGAAGGTTCGAATCCTTTTGGGCACGCCATATGCAAAAAGTATCTGCACGGCGGGTGCTTTTTTCTTTATGTTTTCATTTTTGTGATGTACAATTTCTATATAATGCATGAAAGGGCGATAAGCTATGAAACATACAACGCTTTGCTATATAGAAAAAGACGGCAAATACCTTATGCTGCACCGCGTAAAAAAACAGCACGACGTGAACCACGACAAATGGATAGGCATAGGCGGGCATATTGAGCCGAACGAAACAGCGGACGAATGCATATTGCGCGAAGCGATGGAGGAAACCGGACTTACGCTGACCAACTTTCGTAAATGCGGCGAGATTTTGTTCGACAGCGCCCCATGGCCGGAGGAGATGATGCACCTTTATTATGCAGACGGGTTCACAGGAAAGTTGACGGACTGCGACGAAGGCGAACTCGTGTGGCTGGACAAAGCAAAGCTGAAGGAATTGCCTGCGTGGGAAGGCGACTTTATATTCCTTGAGCTAATGGAGCGCCATGCGCCGTATTTTGAATTGGAGCTGCATTACAACGGCGAAAGGCTTGACCGCGCAATATTGAACGGCGCACCCTTGCCCCTGCCTAACTGGCGGGATGCGATAGACGCCCTGTATTGACCGCAATAATTGAACGCTGAGGATATTCCATGCTTGATATAATAAGGCTTTATGATTCAGAAACAAAAAAGGCCGTTGCGCGGGGCATACTGGAAGCCCTTCCGGAATGGTTCGGCATTGCGGAGGCGCGCGAGGAATACATTGCACAAAGCGCCGCCGAGCCATTTTGGTCCGCCTATGACGGCGATAAGCCGATAGGCTTCCTTTATATACACCAAACGAGCGACGCAACGCTGGAGCTTTACGCAATGGGCGTTTTGAAGGAATACCACCGCTTGGGCGCTGGCAAGGCATTATTCGCCGCGGCATATGAATATGCGCGCGCAAACGGCTATTGCTTTATTCAGGTAAAAACGGTACAAATGGGCAAATACGCGGACTACGACAAAACGAATCTTTTCTACAAGTCGCTCGGGTTCAGGGAGTTTGAGCTGTTCCCAACGCTTTGGGACGAGCATAACCCGTGCCAAATCTATGTTATGGCGGTAAAATAAAGTGATACGCACCACTTAGTGCGTTTGCATAGCTTCGTTCGCCGCCAACAAATTCACCCAAGCGCAGCGGTATATGGAATAAAAGCCTCGGCGGGGAATCTCCTGCTGAGGCTTTTTTGCGGTACATCCGTATTTATCATGTTCTTGATTTCAGATACGCTTCCAGCTTTTTCTTTATGCGCTGCAATGCATTATCCACCGTTTTTGGCCTGCGGCCGAGCGCGGCGGCAATCTCCTGATAGCTATGCCCTTCAAGGAAAAGCTCCAGCACGTCCTTTTCAAGCGGCGTAAGCATGGTATCCAGCATTTTTGTCATGTCCGACATGCTTTCGCGGCTTATTATCAGCTCCTCCGGATTATCCGTGCGCGCGGCCGGCATTGTGTCTATCAGCGTGCGCTCGTTTTCGTCGTCCGTGGCCTTATAAAAGGATATATATGTGTTCAGCGGAACGTGCTTTTTGCGCGTGGCCTGCTTTATTGCGGTTATAATCTGGCGCACTATGCACAGCTCCGCAAAGGAGCGGAAGCTCATGTCGTGCCCCGGTTCATAATCGCGCACGGCCTTATACAGGCCTATCATCCCCTCCTGAAGCAGATCTTCCCTGTCCGCCCCGATTAGGAAATACGGCCGCGCCTTTATGCGCACCAAGTTTTTGTGCCGTTCGCACAGCGCTTCCTCGGCCCATGCTTCGCCGCTGCGCGAAAGGGCTATCAGTTCTTCATCGCTCAGCTCTTCCGCGCGCTGCGCCGCTGTGCTCCCGTCAATGTGTTCCACTATGCCTCGTCCTTTTTATCAGTTTTTCCTTATTCCGTCCTGCCTGCGCTTTTCAAACATAAGCACCGCCGCAGCTACGGCCGCATTGAGCGAATCTATTTGGCCAAACATGGGTATGGACACAAGGAAGTCGCACTTTTCCTTTACCAGCCTGCCTATGCCGTCCCCCTCGCTGCCTATCACCAGCGCAAGCGCGCCTTCCATGCGGGCGGACGTCATCGCCGTGCCGCTCATATCCGCGCCGGCTATCCACAGTCCCTCGTCCTTCAGCCGCGCTATGGCGTTGGCAATGTTTGCAACGCGGGCAATGTGCGCGTATTCAACGGCGCCTGCGCTCGCCTTGCAGGCGGCTGCCGTAACGCTTACGGCGCGGCGGCGCGGGATTATTATGCCGTGCGCACCCGCGCAAACGGCGCTCCTTATTATGGATCCCAAATTGTGCGGATCCTCTATCCCGTCAAGGATTATTATGAACGGCTTTTCGCCCTTTTCTTTGGCAAAATTCAATATGTCCGCTATTTCGCAATATTCAACGCCCGGCACCATTGCCACTATGCCCTGATGGTTGCCGGTTTTCTGCCCGTGACCGAAGGGCATGCAAAGCTCGTCCAGCTTTTCGCGCACAACGCTGTCCACGCGGATGTTATTGTCCCGCGCAAGGTTGATTATCTCCCTGAGGGAACCGTCTATCTCTTTGGTCACCAGTATCTTATCTATGCTCCTGCCGCTGCGCACAGCCTCGCGCACGGCATTGCGACCCATTATAAGGTAGGGCAGCTCATCCTGCTCCTCGTTCGCCTGCGGCGCGTTCTCCGCCTGCTTATCGCGGGCCTTATATGCGGTTTCCTCGCGCTTTGCCTTATAATTATCTTCCTTCTTGGCGCGGTCGTAGCGGCCTTCGGCATTGTCCCGCTTTTTATAATACGGTTTCTGCTCGCCGTCCTTATAATACGGCTTCTGCTCCGCTCCCCTGCGGTCGTTCCCGCGGTTAAATGATTTTCCGCCTTTATTATATCCGCCTTCGGGGCGCTTGCCGCCGCGCTCCTGGCGGCTGGAATAGGTTACGGGCATACCGTCGCGGAATACCACCTCATTCACGTTGCGCTGCTCATCGCGGCGATAGTTGCGGCTGTTATGATACTGGGCCATTTTTATTTCTCCTTAAATATTTGTCTTGTTATATGCAGTTTTCGCGTGCAAAGCGCGATATTTCGGCATCGCATGTGCCGGACGCAGCCAGTTCTTTAAGCTTTTCCAGCCTTTCGCGTACCTCGCCCGCCTTGCCGCAGCTCATTTTGCCCTCCGGACATGCGCCTGATGCGCAGAACGGCCCGCATATGGAAAAAAGCGACGGCGCTTCGCGCATGCACATGCCAAGCATTGCCCATGCCAGCGCGCGTATCTCCCACTGCGCCCTATTGCAGCAGCGAAGGTTGATAAAGTGCATAAGCTCCCGCGCGTTCATTGTGAATACCATTCGTGTTTCCGCGGCGTTGGGCAGCATGAAACGCGCATCCTCCGCAGGAATGCCGAGCGAAAGCCAATGCTGATAGAATTGTTCGCACTGCTGTATCTGCGCAATGTATTCAAGCTCCGCTTCCTCTCCAAGCGCCTTTACGCTGGGGGGAATGATATAGTCAAGCGCATCCTTTTTAACATAGCGCTGGGACTGCACGGAAAAGCTTGCTATGCGGTGGCGCGTTATCTGCGCCAGCAGCGCGCGGCTCACTCCCTGCGCCGCAAAAGTGAACGATGCATGCTCTATCGGGGAAAGATGCCCCAACGATATAAGCTTTTTAACAAAGCTTTCGCTTTTGCCCTGCACGGCGTCCTTGAGCGAAAGAATGTCGCTATCGCTGTAACAAAGTCTGCCCGCCAAAGCTATTGCCGTTTCGGGTTCTGGCGTATGGCAAAGCAGCAGCGCCTCCATATTTCTTTGCGGCATTGGTTTATCCTCCGTTTTGCTGTTTATTCAAGTATAAGCTTCATCAGCTCCGTAAGCCTTTCATCCCGGCCGTTAAGATACAAATACCCTATCAGCGTCTCCAGCCCCGTGGCCGTGCGGTAATCGGAAATGGTAGCGTTTTTTGCCACCGTGCCAAGGTGCGAATTGCGCCCGCGCTTGTATACGCCCATCTCCTCATCGTCAAGCAGCGGCTCTATTTTGCGGAAGCCCTCCGCCTGCCCCTTGGCGCATACGCGCTTTGCGCTCATCAGGTGCAGCTCATGCACCTTCGCGTCCGCCTGCGTTACCAGCAGCGTGCGCACATACAGATCAAAAACCGTGTCCCCTATAAAGGCAAGGTTAAGCGCGGGCAGCTGCGCTGCCTTCTGCTCTCGCTCGCCCGTGGGCAGGGCGCGGCGTATTGCGGCGACTATTGCGCCGGTTTGTTCAAATGCATTCTCCATCGATTATATTATAAATGTGTACAGCCGTGAAATCAATAAAAAGCGGGTGTTAAATTCCCGCTTTTGCTTTTACTCCTGCGGTGTAATGTCCTGATAGAAGACCTCTATCATTGTATCAAATACGGATTGCTTATCAAGCGTCAGCTCAACGTGATCCTCGTCGCTCACTATGGATTCACCTTCAAGCTTGTATATGTCGCCGGAAAAGGACATGCCCGCCGCCTCGGTAGCGAGATATGTAAGCTCGCTCACGTCAAGGTCGCTCAGTATATACTTGCTCAGCGAAGAATATATGTTCAGCACGCACGCCGGATTTTCCGCCACCTTCTGCCGCGCGGTCTGTATCATTGCAAGCAGATATTGCTTCTGGCGCGCCATGCGCTCCGCATTGCCGGTTTCGGTAAGCTGGCGGCTGCGGATATATGCCGCGGCCTGCTTGCCGGTAAGCGTAACCTCCGCGCCTTCCTTCATATTTTTGCACCCGGGCATGTTGCTGAACGGATAATCCCCCTTTATCGTAACCGTTATACCGCCCAGCGCATCGTTCAGGTCCGCTACGCCGCCCATATAGAACGCGGCATAGCCGTCTATCTGCAATCCGTAGAACAGCGCGGACACAGCCTCCCTGCAAAGTTCGCAGCTTACATTCAGCCCATCCCCATATGAATACGAAAGGGCTATCTGCGCGCGGCCTACGCCCGCCGTGTTGCCGTCCTTACCCAGTATTGCCATGTCACACATGGTATCGCGGTTGACGGCTATGAGCGACATTTTGTCGTTCACCGTATCAAGCGAGGCCAGTATTATAACGTCCGCCTGGTTATCGTTGCCGTATTTCAGCGGCTCCTTTGGCTTTTTGTTGGAGTCCACGCCTATGAACAGCAAATTTATAAGCTCATCTTTGTATTTATAATACCGCCCGCCGCTTGTGATATCGTAATCTATCGGCACGCTCGGCGTGGGCGCAGGTGTAGACGCGGCAATGCCGCCGTTCTCATCCGGTTCTGCCGATGCGGGAACCTCAACAAGCATAGGTGCCTTGGTTTCCTTACCGCTGAGCGATGCGCGCCCGCTCATCCATATTATAAGCGCCGCGCACACCAGCGCCGCCGTCAGCGCCGCCAGTATTATGAATATCAGCAATATCGGGCTCAGCCGTTTGCGTTTTTTCGCGTTTGTATTTTCCATGTATATTACTCCGCCTGCGCGTCAAGCAGCGAATACTGCGCGGTCAGCTTGGCCTGCACAAGATAGCGCTGCATGCGGTTCTGCTTATAGCATGTTGAAAGCGTAAGCACCTTATCGCCGAACACGGGGAACATTTCGCGGTCGTAATTCGTATTCACGCCGTCCGCCAGCTTGTCAAAATAGCGGTTGAACTCATCCTCATCCGTAAAATCATGGCAAAGGAGCAGATGCTCGCTGCTGTGCGGATAGGCCGCAAAAACGGTGTATTCATATATAGCATCGCTCATATAGATATACACAGTTCTGTGTTCTTCAAAATACGCGGGGTCTGCAAAGTCGTTAAGCGTGGCGAACATGGTGCCGTTCTTCCTGTTGTGCCCGTAAAGCACGGTGACGGGATCCGAAAAGTCCCGCTTGTTATAGCGCTGCGAAAATATGCTGCCGCCGGAATAATAGCTGCCGTCAACGGCATGATCTGAATAGAACTCGTCCTTATCCTCGCTCTGCACCACGGCATAATTGATTATGCTGCCCGGCATATCTATCCATGCGTAAATGTCCGGATTCAGTTCCGTAAGCGCATCAAAATTTATGCTGCGGAATTTTTTCTTCGGCTCCGCATCCGCTGCGTCCGGCAGCGGTTCGGCGTCAGGCGCGGCAGTTTCTTCCGGTCCCGCTGTATCCGCCTTCGGCACGGCAACCGTCATGTCCGATGCAATGTCGTTAGCCAGCTTGTCGTTAAGGCTATTCCCGCGCACATACTGAACAATATAAAGTATGCACATCACGCAAACGACTGCCATTGCGGCGGATATAATGCCAAGTATTATCTTAACCGATTTTTTCATTTGGCTCCCCCTCGTTCAAACGGTAAAAAAATGCCCCATAAACTACGCATTTATGAGGCTCTGTTTTGATTGTGATGCAAATTCAGCTTAGGCGTTGGCCTTCCTGCCTACATACAGCGCCACGCCGCCGCAAAGCACGGCCAGCAGCACTATGCTCTCGATACCGAAATCATATCCGGTCTGCGGAGAGGTAGGATCGCTGGAAACATCGGTGTTGCCATGCTCGGGGCTGATAACTTCGGTATCAGCAAACGCAACGGAAGCAAGGCTGAACACCAATGCAAGCGCCAACACTACTGCAAAGAACTTTTTCATAACAATCCCCTCCTGATAAAGGTTTCCTTGCGGATAGATATAGTATAGCTCATGCGGAGCGAAAAAACAAGCTGTTTTTTTCTAAAAGCGGGCAAAAAGCTAATAATTCATCGTCAGCTTTTCGGCTGTCCGCGCGTCTATTTCCTCAACCGTACCTCCATGCACCCTGTATACCCTGCTGCACATGCCCAGCACGCTCGGCCGGTGGGTCGTAACTATGCAGGTTTTGTTCGGGTGCGCAAGCATTATGGAGCGCAGCACCTGCCGCTCCGTTGCAACGTCCAGCGCGGACGTGGCCTCGTCAAGCAGCATTATGGGTGCATCTCTCAGCACCGCGCGGGCTATGGCTATGCGCTGCGCCTGCCCTTCGGAAAGCCCGTGCCCGTGTTCGCCAACGGATGAATTGGCACCGTTCTCCATCCTGTTCACAAATTCCCATGCGCACGCCGTTTTCAGCGCCGCTTCAATTCCTTCATACGAAGCTTGCGGCTTCACCATGCGCAAATTGTCCGCGATGGTACCTGAAACAAGCGTATTCCCCTGCGGAACGTATGAGAAAAAGCCCCTCAGCGCGGCGTTCATCTCCTGCGCGCGGCCGTAACCGTCGCTCAGCTCCGCCCGGCCCTTCTGCGGCCGTATAAGCGAAAGAATCATGCGTACCATTGTGGTTTTCCCGCCGCCGGATGGGCCTATCACGGCCACTATCTCGCCCGGGGCAGCCGTGAAATTCACCTTGTCAAGCACGGTTTCGCCCGCCTTATATGCAAACGAAACGTCCTCCAGCCGCACCGTAAGCCCGCGCGCGGCGTTGAGCGTATCCTCCCCCGCGCCGCATTCCTCCGGCGGCATCGCCATAAGCTCCCGTATTCTTGTTGCCGAAACGGACGCATTAAGGAACACCGGCACGGTTTTTACAAGCGAGTTAAATGCGGACGAAAGCTTCGCCCCTTGCGAAAGAAAAAGCGTCATCGTGCCGTAAAGTATCTTCCCGTTCCACAGCAGATACAGGCAATAGCAGAACGCCGCCATCTGCACGGCGGAGCCTATCAGCGAAAGCACGGCCTCGGTTTTGATGCTGAACAGATTATAATCAAGGCTCACTTTTTTATATTCGCCCTGCATTTGGCGCAGCCGCTCGCTCTGCTTATCGGTTATGCCGAAGCTTTTTATTGAATCAAGGTTATTGAACGTTTCCGTTTCAAACGCCATCATGCCGCTGTTCAGCTCCCGCACCTTTTGGCCGAAGCTGCGCATGCGCCCTATCAGCCGCCTTGCGCTGAATATCAAAAACGGCGCGCTTGAAAGCGCAAGCAGCGCCATCACCGCATCATAATACATTATTGACAGCAGCGTTATTATGAACGTGTAGCTTGCTATTATCAAATCAGGCAGCCAACTTATAGCGTTGCCGGCAACGGTATAAGCATCGCTGTTCAGCCGGTTAAGAAGATCCCCGCCCGGGTAGCCGTTGAGCGTGTTCCAGTCCGCGCGTATGACTTTATCAAACACCTCGGCCTGAATATCGTTATTCACCTTTATCGAAACCTTGGCCGATATTCTTGAAACCGTGCTTTTTAGCGCAACGCTCACGACCGAGCTTGCTATCATTACCGCTATTACGAACCACAGCCGCGCCCTGTCGTGCCCGGTGATTATATCAATGGTATATTTGCTTGCAACAGCGGAAACGAGCGCGAACGACGCGCTGAGTATCCCAAGCAGCGTATATATTATCACCGCCGCGCGGTAACGCCTCGTGTACGCTGCTATCCATTTCCAGTCGTTTATAATGTCCTTAAACGTGCCGTCCTTCATACGGCCAAGCAATTCGCCCAGCGCCTCGGACCCAAGCACCTTCCGTTTGGGCTTGTTCTGCTCCATCGCTCCGCCGCCTTTCGTTTCGGTCTATCTCAATCCCTTGGGCACAATAAAGCTCAGCTTGAGCATAAGCGGCCTCAGCTTTATAAGCGCCACCCACGGCCCGGCAAAAAAGTCCCACCAAAGGTTCCCTTTCTTTATCCATTTGCCCTTGCGGCAAACATCCGTCACAACGGCAAACACCATGTCCGGCGCAAGCGGGCCTTCTATCTCTGTCTGCGCGTCTCCCGCGGCATAATAATTGCCTTGCCTATCCACGCGCACTATTCTGTGCATAACGTATTGGCCGTTTCTTCGGCGATAAAATGCCATGTCCCCGCGCCTGAGCGGCCCGCTCGGCTTAGCGAAGCGTATGCTGTCCCGCCCGTGCACAAGGAACGGCGTCATGCTGCCGCCCGTTATCGTAAGGCACACGGTTTCGCCCTTTGCAACAAGGCCGCTCAGCACGCGCATGTAGCTGTCCGTATCAACGGTCCGTGTAACAGGCTCCACCGTGTTTCCCTCCCATGCTTATTTCTTTGCTTACTCGCGTTCTTCGCTTTCTGCCTCGTCCGCATCGTGCGCGGCTTCGCGCCCATGCGCATTTGCGTTGCTATCACTATCCTCGCGGTGGCGGTAACCATAGCCGTAGCTGTATCCGCCGTAACCGTATCCGTATCCGTAGCCATAGCCGTAGCCATAGCCGCCGCTAAGGTGCGTTTCAACTCCGTTTAGCACGCAGCCTATAACGCTTGTCCCGCTTTCGGAAAGGAACTGCAGGCTGTCCAGTATCTGCGATATTTCAACCCCGCCCGCGCCTATAACGTACAGCGCGCTGTCCACTGCGCTTGCAATATTCGCGCTGTCCGCAAGCAATCCGCACGGCGGCGTATCTACAATTATAAAGTCCGCCTGACCTCTCAGCGTATCTATAAGGCTCTTCAGCCAGCGTGCGCTTATCGGGCGGGTGCTCTTGCGTGGCACGTCACCCGCAAGCAGCTTCAGCGTGCTGCCCTCAATTTCGCTCAGGCATTCGCCAACGCTTTTCACCTTGCGCTCTCTCAGCTCTACCAGTCCGTTGGACGGCGTGGTTATGCCAAGCGCTTTTTTAACGCTGGGCCTGCGCAGGTCCATATCAACCAAGATTACCCGCGCGCCGTTTTTGCTCAGTGCCAGCGCAAGGTTTGTTGAAACGGTGGTTTTGCCCTCTCCCGGCATTGTGCTGGTTACCAGTATTGCGTGGCATTTGCCGCTTTCAAGCCGCCGTAAAAGCTTTATTCTCAGGCTGCGTATGCTTTCCTGGAAGGAACCGGATACGCGCTTATTCAATATTGAAAGCGTATTCACGTTATGCTGCTTGCGCTTTTTGAACGTTACCTTGGGCAGCGTGGCAAGGCAGGTTTGGTTCAGCTTTATGCGTATATCGTCCGGCTCGCGCACGGTGTTTCTTATCGCCGCACAGAGCATAAGGAAAACAAAGCCTATTATCAGCCCCACTATCGCGCCCTTTATGAACGTTTTTACGGGACTGAAGCTGTTATACGGCACGGTCGGCTCCACAGGATCCGTCAAAAGATTCATTGTGGTGCTGCCTATAACGTAATCCGCAACCTCCGGATAAACCTTTATCACCGCCTCAAGTATCGCCTTCGCATCGCGCGGGCTGCTGCTTGTAACACGCATGGTGAAAAGATTTGTGTTGTCCATAGTCTCGGCCGTTATAGAGCCGTTTATAACGCTCACACTAAGCTCTTTTTTTAGCTTTGAATACATAAGGTCGGACTGGATAAGGTATGGGAACGTTTTGCCCAGCTGCTCCGCCGTGGCCTTATTATAATAGCTGTATCCGCTGCTCTGCTCCGTGTTGCCGGATGCGGATACCTGAATGGTGAACGTAACTTCGCAGGCGTACATGGGCGTATAGCTGAAATACCCTTTGGCGAACCATAGCGCGCCTACTATCGCCGCAAGCGCAAGCGGTATCCAAAACAACTTTTTCAGTACCGGAAGGAACTCCTGCAAAAGCCGCGATATATCTATTGCGCCTTCATCCCGGCGGTCAATTTTCTTTTCTTCCATTGGCTTCCTCCGTATGCCGGCGGCTGCTCCTGCCGCCCTTCGCGTTCCTCTCGCCGTAGCCATATCCGCCGTAGCCGCGGCCGTAACCGTAGCCATAGCCGTATCCGTATCCGTAGCCGTAGCCATAACCCGCGCGGCTGCCTATTATGGGCGTTACGCGCACGTCGTTGAATACGCAGCCCAGCAGGTGCGCCTTGCTTTGGTTAAGCATATCCACGGCGTCGTTTATCCTGCCCGCGCTCACGCAGTCCTGCCGCACGACAAGCAGCGAAAGATCCGCTATGTCCGCCAGCATTTCGGCATCGGAAAACATTGCCATTGGCGGCGAATCGATTATTGTATAATCCGTTGCCGCACTCAGTTCCTTCATCATGCTTCGCATGGCGCCGGAGGATATAAGCTCCGCCGCGTCGTTCTGCACCGCGGATGAGAACATCGCGTTCACGCCGTATTTTTCTATGTATTCCGTTTCAAGGCCGCATTTGCCGCGTATCATGTCCGCAAGTTCGGTTTTCACTTCCGCGCCCAGCAGCTTATATTGCGAAGGCTTGTGCATGTCCGCATCTATCAGCAGCACCGTGCCGCCCTTCTGCGCCAACGATATGGCAAGGTTTGCGGCAACGGTGGACTTGCCCTCGTTTTCCGCAACGCTTGTGACGAGTATAACGTTTTTCTTGTCCCGCCTTACGGCATGGGACACGCGGGAGGCAAGCTTCGCCACTTCCTCGCTGAAGTTAAAGCTTGCGGTGGTGTTGGTTATAAGCAGGCCCTTCGTGGTCTTTTTCAGCTTTGTGCGCAGCGTTTTGTTCTTTGTTTCGTGGTGAATGGTGCAATAAAGCTTTGCGTCTATTTTATGCCTTGCGGCGGAGGTGGTCTGCACCCTGTCCGCAATAAGTATGGATGCTATAAGCGCCGCCGCCATTGCCGCCGCGCCTATTATGAACGCGCGCTCTATCGCCGTGCGAAGCTGCAGCGGGTTAGACGGGGACTTTGGCACGGACGGCGGATCAAGCTCCCTCAGCACAACGTTCTGGAACACATAATCGGATACAGCCGAATAATTGTCCAGCAGGAATCTGAGCGTTTTGAACGCATCCGTCGGGTTATCCGCAGTTACGCGCATCGTCATAAGATTAGTCTGCGGCACTACGAACGCCTCAAGTTCGCCGTTCAGCTTTTCAACGCCCAGCTTTTCCTTTGATATGGTTGAAAACATTGTGCTGTCAAAAAGCTTTGTGAAAGTGCCCGCCATTTCGGACGTGCTTGAAAGGTTTGAAAAAACGGAGGTATAGCTCGCGTTCTTCATGCCCACGGCAACGGTTGTGCTGGCGGTATATTGCGGCTTATAAAATACCTGAAGATAGGCCACCGTAAGCATTGCCGCGATAAGTCCCGCGGCGATAACGGTGGGTATTTCCTTAACTATGCGGCGGATGATGCAGACAAGGCTGTAATCCGTCCAGCGATTTGATGCATGTTCTTCCATTGCTGCCCTCCCGCTCATTCCACAACAACATACAGCACCACGCTGCCGCGCACGCCTATTTCGTTGCGGCAGGAATAAGTGATGCGGTTCACGCCCTCTTTAAGGCGGGACTTATCGGCATATACGGCGCTCTTTTCCGCGCCTATAACTTCCTTAACATATTTCATCGGCTTAAATGACTTCGCTTCCTCCGCCGTCATATACACAAGATATGTGTCAAGCGTTATAACCGGTTCATTATCGGCTATTGTCCTTATTTCAACCTCAAGCGTAAGCGAAACATGATCGCCAAGACTATTCGTCACCTCAAACGTAACGGGATAAAGCCCTGCGTAATAAGGCGAAAGGTTATTTGTGTTTATCCTTATGCGGTCATTTATATTGCCGTCTATCACATCGTACGCTGTAAGCCTGTCTCGCACCTGTATGCTGCCCGTCGGGGCATAGCGCAATTCCTTGCTCAGCGAAAAGCGCGGCGGAACATAATCGGTATATATTATTGTGCGCGTGCGGGTAACAACATGGCTGTCGTTATCGGACACGGCATATGTCGCGCTGACCACGCCGCCTTCGCCCATTTCAATTTTTTGCAGTATCAATTTGTCCGTTATGTCGCCGTCCTTTGCGTCGTATGCCGTAACGCCGCTCATAAGCGCATCCGTGCCGTCCGCAATGGAAATGCTGAGCGGTTCTTCAGCCACCCGTATTTCCGGCATTGTAGTATCTGTAGTGTAATGCTTATAAAGCATGGCTCCCCCCAGCAGAAGCGCCGAGACTATGAACAGAATAAGCATTGTGATATGAAGCTGTTTCATCGTGCGTTATTATCCCTCCGCATTGGGTCAAAATTCGCTTGCCAGCGCATATACTTCGCCGTTGTTTATTATGGCCGCCGGATTTTCCGAAAACAGCAGCTCCGCCGCGTCCTGCCCGTAGTATTCCGCAACCACGTCGTAACCGTCGTTCAGCTTGGTCGTGCGGCGGTACGGGCCGTGCGCGTCGCTTGCAATTACGTGTACGCACCCGTGCTCCAGGCACCAGCGCGCCGTCTTTTTCGCGTGCCTGCCAAACATGCCCGTAAGGCTGCCCTTGTTCAGCTGCACCACCGCGCCGCACAGCGCGCAGTGTTCAAGGAACGCCGGCTCATCCTGAATGAAATAATACCGTTCCGGATGGGCAATAACGGGTATCAGTCCGCGTTCAAACACCGTTTGCAGGCTCCGTTCCATAAATTCGTCCGTCTCGCCGAACGCGAACTCTATCAGCAGGTATTTTGACCCCGCAAGCGTTATAAGCTTCCCATCGTCTATCTGCTCGCCCAGCCTTGGCGTTGAAAATACCTCCATGCCGTTGTATAGCTTCAGCGGTATTTCGTTTTCCTTCATCATGGCGCGCATGGAATCAAACCTTGCCGTAAGTTCCGCCGTGTTGAAATTGGCAAAGCCGTCCGCCTCGCAGCAATGCGGCGTCATTATCATCTGCTTAACGCCGTTTTCCGCTGCCGTTTCCGCCATTATCAGGCTATCCTCCGCGTTGCCCGCGCCATCGTCCACGCCAAAGAGTATATGGCTGTGTATGTCTATCATATTGCAACTCCTACCGAGCGGCACTTGGCCTTGGCGCATTGCGCGCTGACCTGCTCGGCGTTTTTGTTTACCTCCTCGGGCCTTCTGAACGTGGGCACCAGCTTATGCAGCGCGGCAAGTATTTCTTCGTTATTGCCAAGTGCAACCGTCGCTTTCAGCTCATCCAGCCTGCGCTTCATCATTTCCTCGTCCACAGCAGGGCGTTCCTCAACGAATATCTTTTCGTTTTCGGTTTTGTGCAGATTGTCGTTGGACATCAGCAGCTCCTCATAAAGCTTCTCGCCCGGCCTGAGCCCCACTTCTTTTATTTCTATGTCCCTTCCAGGAACGTAGCCCGAAAGCCTTATCAGCTTGTCCGCCAAATCCGCTATTCTCACCGGCTCGCCCATGTCCAGCACGAAAACCTCTCCCCTGTGCGCAAAGGAGCCGGCCTCAAGCACCAGCTGCGCCGCCTCCGGTATCGTCATGAAATAGCGTATTATGCGCCTGTCCGTTATCGTTACCGGCCCGCCGTAGGCTATCTGCTTCTTAAAAAGCGGTATTACGGAGCCGTTTGAGCCAAGCACGTTGCCGAAGCGCACCGCGGCAAACTCCGTCTCTCCCTCATTTAAGGATTGCAGCACCTGTTCGCACAGGCACTTTGTTGCCCCCATAACGTTTGTTGGGTTCACGGCCTTGTCCGTTGATATCAGCACGAACTTTTCCGCGCCGAACTCACGCGCGGTGCAGGCGGCGTTATATGTGCCGAAAACGTTATTCTTTATGGCTTCGCCCGGGCAGTCCTCCATAAGCGGAACGTGCTTATGCGCCGCCGCGTGCAGCACAAGCTGCGGACGGTATTTTGCAAATATCTGCTCCATGCGCGCCTTGTCACGCACGGATGCTATTTCAACGCTCAGCGGAAAATCCCGCCCGTAAAGATGCACAAGATCGTTTTGCAGTTCATACGTCGTGTTCTCCGCAATGTCCAGTATTATCAGCCTTTTCGGCCCCTGCGCCGCTATCTGGCGGCAAAGCTCGGATCCTATCGAACCGCCTCCGCCCGTTACCAGCACCACCTTGCCACGCACGAATTCATTCACGCGCTGATTGTCAAGCCTTATCGGTTCGCGGCCCAGCAAATCCTCTATCTGCACTTCCCTCATGCCGGAAGAAAGGCTCTTTTTGCCGGAAACGCCGCCCTCAACCTGCGTAACAGGGTCGCCCAGTATATGCACGCGGCAGCGCGTGTTTGCGCATATGTCCAGTATTTCGCGTTTTCTTTCGGTCGTGGTGTTGTTTATGGCCAGTATTATGTCCGTAACGGGCGTGTTTGCAAGCAGCTCAACCGTGTTGTCGATAGGCCCTATAACGCTAACGCCGTGTATGCGCTTGCGCTGCTTTTCGCGCGAATCGTCAATAAGGCAATACGGCTTATATGTGCCGTACACGTTGTCGTTCAATTCGCCAAGCAGCGCCACGCCCGCGCTGCCCGCGCCTATTATGGCGGTGTAGCGCTGCGCGCCCGCGCCTATGCTTGTCACCCTGCGCCTGTATTTGCGATATAAAAATCTTATGGCAAGCATGGCTATAAGCGCAAGCGCCGTGCCCTTGAGCGCCTCGCTTATCCAAATGAAGCTGGTGCCGAGTATAATATTTACCGCGGAGTACAGCAAAAAGCCGCAGCCCATACCCTTGAGCAGCGTAAGATATTCCTGGCTTTCGGCATAGCGCCACAGCGTATCATACGTTTTGAACCAAAGTTGAAAGACAAGCACGCATACCGTAAGCAAGCCGATATGCATTACCAAATTGTAAAGCTGGATGTTACCATCCGTCAGATAGCTGAAGAACATGGCAAAATTGAAGAAAAAAATCAAGCACACATCCATCAGCAGCACGACAAGACCCCTGTAACGCGATCTCGACACAAGTTTCCCCTCCCTGTGACTGCGCCAATGCGCCTATTATGCGATTATTCTACATTATATCAGCCCGTTTGCGCTAAGTCAAACCGCACGTTGTGCCTGCGCGTATGTTTTGATATAATATCTGTACAAATAAGCAGTCAAGGGGGATTATTATGTCTGTTTTGCTTACCGGGGGCGCGGGCTTCATTGGTTCGCACATTGCGGTTGAATTGATAAACGCGGGGCTTGACCCCATAATTGCGGACGATTTCAGCAACAGCTCGCCCGATGTTATCGATAGGCTTTATGCAATAACCTCTAAGCGCATACCGTGCTATGAGATCAACGTGGCCGATGCTCCTTCGGTCAGCCGCATTTTTGAAGGAAACGCCATCGATGCGGTCATACACTGCGCCGGGTTCAAGGCCGTTGGCGAATCGGTAAGCGAGCCTGTCAAGTATTATCGCAACAATCTTGACACCACCCTTACCATACTTGAGCAAATGAAGGCACACGGGTGCGAAAACATCGTTTTCAGCTCCTCCGCCACGGTATACGGTGGCAGCCACACAGCGCCCTTTACCGAGGACATGAGTACCGGCGACTGCACCAATCCATACGGCAAAACCAAGTATTTTATAGAGGAAATATTGAAGGACACGGCCTTTGCGGATAAGAGCCTGAGCGTTGTGCTGCTCAGATATTTCAACCCCATAGGCGCGCACGAAAGCGGCCTTATAGGCGAAAAGCCCAACGGCATTCCCAATAACCTTATGCCCTATATCACCCAAACCGCCGCGGGCATACGCAAGGAACTGAGCGTGTTTGGCAACGATTACCCCACGCCGGACGGCACGGGCGTACGCGACTATATACACATTGTGGACCTTGCGCGCGGGCATGTGGCTGCGCTTAAATACGCAGCGAATCACAAGGGCACGGAAATATTCAACCTCGGCACGGGCAAAGGCACAAGCGTGCTGGAGCTTGTTCATGCGTTTGAGCAGGCCAACGGCATAAAGATACCCTACCGCATAGCCGAGCGCCGCGCAGGCGATATAGCCACCTGCTACGCCGGAACCGAAAAGGCGGCGCGCATGCTGAACTGGCGCGCGGAAAAAACATTGCAGGATATGTGCCGCGATGGCTGGCGCTGGCAGCAGAATTGCACCAAAGAATAAAGGAGACACTTATGCAGAGCAAAAGCGGCGTAAGCGCACGGATATGGTTCGCGGCAATATTTTTCGGCCTTGTGGGGCAGGTGGCATGGATAGTTGAAAACATGTATTTCGCCACCCTTGCGCAGGATATATTCGCCAATTCCGGCCGGGCGGACATGGCCTATCTTGTAACAACGCTGATGGTCATCCTTTCCGCCCTTACCGCCACGGCAACCACGGTTATAGCCGGCGGCCTTTGCGACCGCAGCGGCAGACGGAAGCCGTATATAGCCTTCGGCTACATGGCGTGGGGCGTTACAATAATGCTTTTCGCCCTTTTGCCAATGCGCGTTGAGGCGGGAGGCGTTGCGCTCACGGCGGCGCTGCTTATTGTTTTCGATTGCATAATGACCGTTGCCGGGTCAACCTCAAACGACGCCGCGTTCAACGCCTGGGTCGCGGACAATACAAACAGCGGCAACCGCGGACGGGTAAATTCGGTGCTTTCCGTGTTGCCCGTGTTTGCCGTGGTAATAGTTTTCATCGGCCTTGGCTCCATGTATGACGCCCATGCCGAATCCAATGCCGCATTCTTCATAACACTTGGCATAATTCCGATAGTCGCGGGCATTATAGCCCTTTTCATGCTGAAGGATGCCCCGGCGCTTGGGCGCACGGATATGGCTGCGGGCGGCTTCTTTTACGGCTTCAAGCCCGGGAATATACGCGCCAATCCCGCGCTGTATATCTGCCTTGCGGCGGCATGCCTTATCGGCATAGCGCAGCAGACTTTCTTTTCATACCTTATCAATTTCCTGAGCATAACTCTTGAATTGGGCGACGGTTTCGTTGTGCCTATGGCTGTTATAATCGTGCTGTCCGCCGCGTTCACCGGGCTTTTCGGCGCGCTGAGCGATCGCTTCGGCCGCGCGCGTTTCCGCATTCCTCTTATCATAATAACCGTTGCGGGCATCGTGTCCTTCTATCTGCTGCAATATATGCAGGGCGCGCTGAAAACCGCCGTGATATACTTTGGCGGCACGCTTATGATGGGCGGCATACTCTCGCTCACCGGCAGCTTTACTTCCACGTTCCAGGACCATATCCCCCATGGGTGCGAAGGGCGCTATCAGGGCGTGCGCATGTGCTTCATGGTGCTTATACCCATGATAATCGGCCCCATAATATCGCTTTTGATAGGGCTTGACGCAATGGGCCTCAACGGGGCGGACTTCGTGCCGCCGTATTCCGTTTTCCTCGCCGCGGCCATAGTTGCCTCGCTTGCAGCAATACCCGCGCTTATGATGAACAAAATGGAGAAATAGACCCCGGTATACTCTAAAAAGCGGTGCATTTGCGCCGCTTTTTGGCTTTTTTGTTAACAACGCTGCCGTTTAGCTGACGCCCCCCCCTTATTCTGTTAGAATAAAATCATAAGATAGTCGCATTGCATTCGGCATTCGCCGGGCTGCAAAACTAATGTTGTTTCAGGTGAAAAAAGAATATTATTGTAAGGGGGTAACCATATGAAAAGGCAAATTTCGTTAATACTTGTACTGTTATTCGCGCTTGCTGCGCTGCCGCTTGGCGTGCTTGCCGCCGAAAATGATTACCGCTACGCCACGGAGCCCGTGAACATGCGCACAGGCCCCGGCACGCAATACGACGTTATACGCGAACTGCAAACCGGCGAGCAGGTTGAATACCTAACGCGCGCGGGCAAATGGGCAAAGGTAAAAAGCGGCGATACCGAAGGCTATGTTTTCGCAAAGTATCTCACGCGCGAAAAGCCCATCACCGCAGGCACCGTGCTGACAGCCAAAAGCACCGTAAACGTGCGCAGCGAGGCAAGCACAGCATCAGCAAAGCTCGGTAAATTGCCCAAAGGCAGCCTAATAACGGTTATTGCCGTGCACGGAAAATGGATAGAAATAAACTGGAGCGGCAGCACCGCATTCGTATACAAGAAATATTTCAAGCATCTTAATACGGCCGGTATATCCATGCTGTACGTGGGCAGTGTACGCACATTCTTTGAAACGAATTACAGCAGCGTATACTTTGGCATATATATCGATAGAGATAACGGCGGCAAGCTCGGCGTGCGCGTATCGTCCTCGGCGAACATAGCCAAAATTGCCGATGAGCTGAAGGCCACGGGCAAGGTTGACATGGCATATATAAACATTCAGCCCTCCAAAATGCCTTCCTACGCCAACGCCGAATACATGCGCGGCATAACGCATAATATGCTCACAAAGTATCTTGAGCTGCCCGAGGAGCAGCGCGACCTTATCCGCCTCAGCTCTGTAAATTACGACCCGCAGAGCGATACGGTGATAGTTGAAATAGTGCAGCTTGACGCGGCGGCGCAGCAGGCCTTTGAGCAATACATAGCCAAGGCGGACTATATCACGTTCCGCTCCGTAAAAATGCTTGCCGTTCCGCAAACCTAAGCCGATGTGCAATATAAAGGCCGCGGGGATAACCCTCCGCGGCCTTTTGCTGTTGCGCTGTGTTTTGCTTTACGCGAAGTTCTTGATTATGTCAACAATCTCCGCGCCAACGCGCTTCTGCGCCTCTGCGGTCTGCGCGCCTATGTGCGGCGTGCAGCTCACATGGGGATGGCTGTAAAGCGCATGGTTCTTGGCGGGCTCTTCGGCGAACACGTCAAGGCCCGCGCCGCGCAGCTTGCCGCTTTCAAGCGCCGCAAGCAGGGCATCCTCATCCACGTTGTTGCCGCGGCTGGTGTTTATAACTATTGCGCCGTCCTTCATCTTGGCGATGGTATCGGCGTTTATCAGGGGCTTGCCGTCTATACTGGGGGTGTGTACGGATATGAAGTCGGAATTAGCGAGCAGTTCGTCCATTTCAACGTACTTCATGTTCTCGTTCTCAAGGCCTTCCGCCTTGAATATATCATACGCCAGCACCTTCATGCCCAGCGCCTGCGCCTTCGCGCCAAGCGCCTGACCTATGCGGCCGTAGCCTATAACGCCCAGTGTCCTGCCCGCAATTTCTATTCCCTTGTAGGCTTTCTTTTCCCACTTATCCTCGCGCATGGTGTGACCGGCGATGGATATGAAGCGGGCAACGGAAAGCATATGCGCAAGGGCAAGCTCCGCAACGGTGTTGCTGGAAGCGCGCGGGGTGTTGCGCACATGTATGCCGTTTTCTTCCGCGTAAGCCACGTCTATGTTGTCCACGCCCACGCCGCCGCGGATTATCAGCTTCAGCTTGCCGGTTTCCTTGGCCGCGTCAATTATGGGCTTGCGTACCTTGGTCGCGCTGCGCACAACCAGAATGTCGTACTGCTTTACCTGTTCGGCCAACTCTTCGGGCTCGTAAAACTGCTCCACTACCTCGTGGCCCATTTCCTTCAGCGCCGCTATCGCGCTCTTATCCATTCCGTCGGATGCAAGTATCCTCATTTTCGTTTCTCCTTATTACTTGTTCTCGGCTTCAAACTTCTTCATGAATTTCACAAGGTATTCAACGCCTTCCATGGGCATGCAGTTATATATGCTCGCCCTCAGGCCGCCGGTGGAGCGGTGCGCCTTAAGGTTGGACATACCGGCCGCAACGCTTTCCTTAACGAACTTCGCGTCAAGATCCGCATTGGGCGTATTGAAGCGGACGTTCATCTTGGAACGGCTGCCCGGCTCTATCGTGGTGGTATAGAAATCGGAACGGTCAAGGCAATCGTAAAGCAGCGCGGCCTTCTTTTCGTTTATGGCCTTGCGCGCCTCAAGCCCGCCGTTTTCAAGCAGCCAATCCATTACCAGCTTGCATATGTAAATGCACCAGCAGGGCGGGGTGTTGTGCATGCTCTTGGCCTCTGCATTTATGGTATAGTCGCACATGGTGGGGGTGATGGGGTTCACGTTGCCCAGCATGTCCTCGCGCACTATAACTATGGTCAGGCCCGCGGGGGCAACGTTCTTCTGCGCGCCGGCATATATAAGGGCGAACTTGGATACGTCTATGGGTTCGCTCATTATGCAGCTGGACATATCGGCGACCAGGGGCACGTTTCCGGTATCGGGAATATAATCCCAGCAGGAGCCGTATATGGTGTTGTTGAAGCAGATATGCACATAGTCCGCCTCGGGATCGAGCTTCAGCTCCTCCTGGCGGGGAATGCGGGAGAAGCCAATGTCCTTACCGGTCCAGGCGATGTTTACCTTGCCGTATTTTTCGGCTTCCTTGGCGGCCTTGCCGGAGAAATTGCCGGTAACAATATAGTCGGCCTTGTGGTTCTTGTTCATCAGGTTGAGCGGAACCATTGCAAACTGAAGCGTCGCGCCGCCCTGCATGAATATTACCTTGTAGTTATCGGGGATGTTCATTACCTTGCGCATCTGGGATTCGGCCTTAACGATTATGTCGTCGTAAGCCTTGGAGCGGTGACTCATTTCCATTACGCTCATGCCGCTGCCTTCGTAGTTGAGCATGTTGTCCCTTGCGCTTTCAAGCACCTCTACCGGAAGCATAGAGGGGCCGGCAGAGAAGTTATAGATCCTGTCGTAAACCATATCTTTTCTCCTTAACACATAGTTATATTCCTTATGCCGGGCTAACCCCGACTTATATTGGTAATTATACTCTTATTTTGTGCGCAAAACAAGGCCGCGGAAGCATTTCGCCATTTCTTTGACAAATATATTATATCCAATGCCGTTTTAGGGCAAAAACAGCCGCTTTTTACTCATTTGCGTCCCTTTGCGCTATGGACAATACTCCGCTCATGCTGTATAATAGCATTGCATATACATTATGTATATGCAAACACTTTATGCATTTTTAGAGGTGGCGCATGGACAGATTTGTAAACCAATTTTCCGAAATAGGCAAGCTTAACGCCGTTATGCTGCACCGTCCGGGCGATGAATTGAACCAAGTCACGCCGGATTTTTTTGACGATATGCTCATAGACGATACGCTCTATCTTCCCGCGGCGCAGCGGGATCACGACCGCTTTGCCGAAATCTTGCGCGAAAACGGCGCGGCCGTATATTATCTTAAAGACCTTTTCTGCGAAGTTATTGCGGACGATAAATTAAGGCTTCAATACATAGAGGATTTCTTAGCCCAAAGCCCCATCCCGGGCGAGGCCGTGCGCGACGCCATACGCGCCTACCTTTTGCCCAAAACTCCAAGCGACTTGTTCGACGCCGTGGCCCGCGGCATACGCCCGCGCGACCTTGCTGCCATTCCAGGCAACCGCATAGCGCTTGACGTTACCAATGTTTATCCGTTTATACTCGACCCAATGCCGAATATTTACTTCACGCGGGATACGTCCATGTGCATTGGCGGCGGCATGGTAATAAGCAGCATGAGCATGCCCTCCCGCAGCCGTGAAACGCTGTTTACCCGCTATATACACGACTATCATCCCCTGTTCACCGCTTCTCCCGTGCCGCTGTGGTATGATAATGAGCAGCGGTATAATATGGAAGGCGGGGACGTGCTTATTCTTTCCGATAAGCTGCTTGCAATCGGCTGTGGAGAGCGCACGAACATTGCCGCGGTGGAAATGCTTGCCAACCGCGTTTTTGCGGAAGGGTTTGAGCGCATATTGGTTTTCAACAATCCCCGCTCGCGCAAGTTTATGCACCTTGACGTGCTGTGCACAATGGTGGATTACGATAAGTTCATAACCCACCCCTGCATATATGAAAAGCAGTTTGACGTATACGAGCTTACCGGCAAGCCCGGAAAGCTTTCCATTTCCTGCACTACCGATCCGGTGAATAAAATATTTGCCCGCTGCCTTGGCCTGCCCGCGGTAAAGTTCATTGAAATGGGCGGGGGCGATCCAATAATTGCCGCGCGGGAGCATTGGAACATGGGCTCGAATTCGCTCACGCTGTCCCCGGGCAACATTGCCGTATATGACCGTAACGAGGTTACTAACGAGCTTCTCATTAAGGCCGGCATAAAGCTGAATCTCGTCCCCGCGGGCGAGCTTGTGCGCGGGCGCGGCGGCCCCCGGTGCATGAGCATGCCCATAAACCGCAGTGCAATATAAAAAACAAGGGAGCAGCCTCAACTCAGCTGCTCCCTGTTATTTTCTTTTTAATCCTCGCCTTCCGCCATGCGGTAGCCCACGCCCATCTCTGTCATAATGTAGCGCGGCTCCGCAGTGGAAGGTTCTATTTTGCGGCGAATATTCGCCATGTTAACGCGCAGTATCTGGTTGCCCTGTTTGGCGTTTGGGCCCCAAATATGCTTTATTATTGAATCATATGTAAGCACGCGGCCGGAGTATTTGCTCAGCAGCGCCACTATTTTATACTCATTTTGGGTCAGATGCGCGTCTTCCCCGTTCACATATACGCGCCGCTTATCGTAGTCCACTTCAAGGTCGCCCGTATGAAAAACGCCTGTCTGCCGCTGCGCCTGCTCGCCTTCTCTAAGCTGAACGTGCCTGAGCGCCGTACGTATGCGGGCAAGCAGTTCGCTCGTGCCGAACGGCTTTGTAATGTAATCGTCCGCGCCCGATTCCAGCGCCATAACCTTGTCCCGCTCCCTTGTGCGTGCGGAAACCACTATTATGGGCACATTCGACCAGCCGCGCACGTTTTCTATTATGCCCTGTCCGTCCATGTCCGGCAGCCCAAGGTCAAGCAACACCAAATCCGGACAATGCGACGTTATAAGTATTATTGCCTCCGCCCCGTTGCGCGCAACCATTGTATCGAACCCGTTGGCCTGAAGCACCGCACTCACAAAGCTTGAGATATTATATTCATCCTCTACTATAACTACTAAGTATTTATTGCTCATTCGTCCTCCTGTTGCTCGTCATAGTCATACAGTTCCATTTCCGCCATGTCCAGCGGAAGCGTGAATTCAAATACAGCCCCGCCGTTCTGCCCGTTATAGGCCCGCATTTTTCCTTCATGCGCGCTTATTATGGTGCTGCATACGCTAAGGCCTATGCCCATGTTTCGCTTTTTATCCTCGCTGCTGCCAACGCTGCGTTTAAAGTCCCCCTCCAATATGTGCGGCAGCAGGTTCGGGTCTATTCCCCGCCCATCGTCCGTCACGCGGAAAACGGCGTTTTCGCCCTCGCGCGATATGTCTAGCGTTATCTTCGTCATGCCGTCGGCGTGTATCGCCGCGTTTTCAAACAGGTTCATAATTACCTGCCTTATAAGCATCCCGTCCATGGGAACCAGCAGCAGCTCATCCGGCATATGTGTTTCCACCTTCACGTTTGGGAAATGCTTTCTGAACTGCGTTAGCGCAGATGCCGCAACCTCTTCAACAACTTCGCTTTCTTTTGCTATGTTCGCCCCGCCGTCCGGCGCGTCTATCCGCGTAACTATAAGCAGGTTTTCAACCAATCTTATCAGCCATTGCGAGTCTTCCTCTATTTGGTTAAGCAGCTTGTTCTTTTCCTGCTCGCTCAGCGTATCTCCGCCTTCCTTCAGCACGCTGCACGCGCCGCTTATGGCTGTCAGCGGGGTTCTCAGATCGTGTGAAACTGCGCGCAGCAGATTGCTTCGCGTCCGCTCGCGTTCGGCGTCTATCTTTAATTGTTCCTGCTCTTTTATTCTTGTGGTCAGCGTGCCTGTTATCATGGCCGCCGACAGCATGCTAAGTATCGCTATCGGGTATCCCGTCAATGTAAAGTTAAGCTGGTAATACGGATATGTAAAAATGCAGTTCACTATCAGCACACCCAGTATGCATGCCGCCACGCCGTAAACATATCCGTTCGTAAAGCGGGATATTATAAGCACCGCCACGACGAACAATATCGCTTCGAACTTTTCTTCCCCTGCAAACGGTCTCAGCGCGTAGCACAGAAGCGTTGTTGCCGCTAACGTGCCGATCGTTATTCCAACATCGCGCCAGGTTAACTTCGCGTTTTTCTTCTTCGCAGACGAGTCCATGTGTATCCCCTTTACCATGATAGCTTCCTCGTATTATAAATGTACAACTATTTTCATTTTATTGCAATGCCGCATATTGTCCACTTAGGCCATAATAAATGCTCTCTTTACGGCTTAGCGCGTCATCTTAACGCTTTCTTTACGGTGCATCCCCAAACTTGTGCCAAAATACGTACACAAGGGCGGCAAAAGCCGCCCCTATGTTGCATAGTTTTATAATCTTCTCCAAGCTTCGTCCTTTATCGGCGCGCGGCCGCTAAGCGCACGGTCAATCTCTCTTAACATGCGCGGCGTGTCCGTATTAAGCGTTCCTTTAAGGTTTATGTAGTTGGATGCATGGTTCGCGCGGAACACCGTGCCCTCGCTATCCATGTTTTCAAGCATTATTCTGCATTCTTCAAGCGCCGTCGCAGGCCCGACAGGCTTCAGCCTACCCGCCCTGTATTCGTCGTACATTGGGCAGCCCGGCTCAAGCATAAGCGAGAGCAGGCCGAAATAGTCCGGCTTCATGCGGCTTACGGCTTCTGCCGTGGCCTTCGCGTGTGCGGCGGAGCCTTCGTCCCCCGCAAGGCCCAGTATCGCCGTCAGCGAAACAGCAAATCCCGCCTGCTTGGCCCGCTGACCGGCAAGTATTATTTTCTCCGCCGTTGCGCCCTTATTTATGCGCCTGAGCACGTTCTCGTCGCCCGATTCAAGGCCCATGTATAATAGCTCCGTGCCCGCGTCATGCAGCGCCTTCAGCTCGTCATCCGTCTTTATAAGCACGCTTTTTGGTGAAGCATACATGCTCACCCTTTCGCATTCGGGGAATATGCGCTTCACCGCCGCGCTTATCTTCAGCTGCTCCTCGCTTTTGCGTATGAACGCATCGCCGTCGGCAAAAAATATTCGCTTTATGCTGCTTGCAAATCCGCGCGCGCGCTCAAGGTCCGCTATAACGTCCTCCGTGCTTCTTATGCGGAACTGCTTTTCCTTATACATTGTGCAAAAAGCGCAGCGGTTGTGGCTGCACCCTATGGTGGATTGTACTATAAGGCTGTATGCCTCGCTCGGCGGGCGGAATATGCGTCCTTCGTAAAAATCTCCCACGGTTTATACCCCTTCCGCGTTTGCCGCCGCGGCCTGTTCCTGCTTCTGCGCGATTTCGGGATGAGTAAGTTTATAGTAATATTGCAGTATATCGCGCCTGGTAACAATGCCTATGAAAGAGCCTAAATCGTCCGTCACTGGTACAAAGTTCTGGTTCTGCGCCATCAGGAAAAGATCCTCAAGCGATGCGTTCACGTTAACGGCCCTGTTGCGGTCCGCCTTGAGTATGTCCTTAACATACAGCCGCTCCTGCGCGTGGTTATCCCATGCGGATTCGTCCGTCAGCTTCCATAAAAAGTCGCCCTCGGTAACGGTTCCCCTGTATTTGCCGTCCCTGTCTATAACGGGTATGGCGGTATAGCCGTAGTGTTTCAGCTTCTCAAGCCCCTGTCTCAGGGTGTTGTCATAATAGATATAGGCCGTGCTAACCTTTGGCCTCAGAAAAAACAGCACATTCATGTCCGTATCTCATTCACCAACCTTTGCTTATAGCATACCATAAACTCAGCCCAAAATGGTGGCAACATTGTTAAATAGAAAATTATATATTATTTATGGAAAAGCTTCTTGGTCTGGTATCGCGGTTCGCAGGTCAGATTAACGCCAAGCTTTCTGAATGTTGCCACGTCTACGCCGGAAAGAATTACCGAGGAATGCGCTTCGCATCCCCTCAGCTTGCTAAGCTGCCGCATGGCAAGGTCCGCCGTGGGGTTTGTTGCCGCGCATATGGAAAGGGCAATAAGTATCTCGTCCGTATGCAGGCGCGGGTTGTGGTTGCCAAGGTGCTTTATTTTCAGGTCCTGTATAGGCCCAATTATTATCGGGGAAATAAGGTGCATGTCGTCCTTTATGCCGCCAAGCGCCTTCAGCGCGTTCAGCAGCAGCGCCGCGCTCGCCCCCAGCAGGTTGGACGTTTTGCCCGTTATTATCCGCCCGTCCGGCAGCTGCAATGCCGCCGCGGGCTGGCCCGTGGCCTCCGCCTTTTCAAGGCACTTGGCTATAACCGGCCTGTCCGCCTCCGTCATCCCCGCCTGGTTCATAAGCAGGCGCAGCTTCTGCACCGTGCTCTCGTCCCGCATGCCCTGCCTGTGCTGGCACATTTCGGCATAATAGCGGCGTATTATCTCCTGATTAGATGCTTCGCGGCAGGCTTCGTCGTCTATTATGCAGCAGCCCGCCATGTTCACGCCCATGTCCGTTGGGGATTTATAGGGGCATTCGCCGTATATCTGCTTAAATATCGCCGCAAGCACGGGGAATATTTCAACGTCCCTGTTGTAATTCACGGCCGTTTCACCGTAAGCTTCCAAGTGGAACGGGTCTATCATGTTCACGTCGTTAAGGTCAGCCGTCGCCGCCTCATACGCAATGTTTACCGGGTGCTTCAGCGGCAGGTTCCATATCGGGAACGTTTCAAATTTAGCATAGCCCGCCCTTATGCCGCGCTGATGCTCATGATAAAGCTGGCTCAGGCACACCGCCATCTTTCCGCTGCCCGGTCCCGGCGCGGTAACAACTATCAGCGGCCTGCTGGTTTCTATGTATTCGTCCTTGCCGTAGCCTTCGGGGCTCACTATCAGCTCCACGTTGCTCGGGTAGCCCTCTATCGGATAATGCCTGTATACGCGGATGCCCAGCCCTTCAAGCCGCTGCCGGAACGCATCGGCAACGCTCTGCCCGCGGTACTGCGTGAGTACCACGCTGCCAACATAAAGCCCTATCGCGCGGAATGCGTCGATAAGCCTTAATACGTCCAAATCATATGTTATGCCGAGATCCCCGCGAACCTTGTTCTTTTCTATGTCCGATGCATTTATGGCGATAACGATCTCCGCCATGTCCTTCAGCTGCATAAGCATACGCACCTTGCTGTCCGGCTCAAAGCCCGGCAGCACGCGCGATGCATGATAATCGTCAAACAGCTTGCCGCCGAATTCCAAATACAGCTTGCCGCCAAACTGATCTATCCTGCTCAATATATGCTCCGACTGCATAGAAAGGTACTTCGCGTTGTCAAATCCCTGCCTCATCATTTCCTCCTGAAAAGCTCTCTATTAAACAATAAAAGGAAGCGGGCTGAGCCTGCTTCCGATGTGCGCCTTTTTTATAGTACAACTATTTTGCGCGGATTTCAAGTGGAAATGAGTCGCTTTTTATCAATAAACGTAATACCCGTTCACATACATGTAAAGATACGCCGCCTGCATCATCGTGCATGCAGCCGTCATTGCAATGTCCGTGCGCCGTTCGCCGCTTGTGTTCGCCGCCGCAAACATGAGCGGTATGCACGCCGTAAGGTAGCGCGGGGAACTCAAAAGCCACGTTGCCCCGCATGCCACCGCAAAATACGCCAGGAAATATGCCGTGTATGCCGGCCTCAGCTTCTTTGCGCCCGTCAGCATCATTATAAGCGCCGCTATGCTCGCCGTAAGGTTGGGTATCCAAAGTCCCCACAGCTCGCCCATGTTCCCGCGCTGCGCCGCGCGCGCCGCCGCATCCGCCTGCGTTGCCGCCGTTTCAAAGAACAGCCCGAAGCCCTGCGACCAATGTTCCTTTTGATACTTCATGAATGTGAGCGCGTTCCCAGTCACGGCATAATTGATGTAAAGATAGCCTATCAGCCCCAGCGGAACTATCATCAGGCACAGCGCGTTGAGTATAAGCGCGCGCTTTTCTTCCTTTATCGTGCCTATTCTGTATGCCGTTATAAAATCTTCCGCTATTTCCCAGACAATAAATACAATTATCAGCCCGCCTACCGAGCGCGTGAAGCCCGAAAGCGCGCCGAATACGCACGCCCAAAGGTATTGCTTTTTCCGCGTGAAGTATATTGCCGCCGCGCTCAGCATTATGAACAGCGCCTCACTCATGGGCGCGGTAAGGAAAAACGCCGCCGGAAATACAAACATGTATTTCACCGCCCTCAGCGCCGCGTCACGCTCCATGTCCAGCGCCGCCGCTTCATATACGAATACGGCCCCTACTGCCGACGCCGCGGCAGATACAACCATTGCCGACGCAAGGGTATTATTGAACACCAAGTTAAACAGCCATATGGCGCACGGATAAAACGGGAAGAATACAATATGGAACCGCGGGTCGCCCTCCGTAACATACCACCGCTCCGCTATGCCAAGATAGCTTGGCGAATCGCTGTGCTCCCATACGCTTGCAAGCGTGTTCCACATTCCGCCGGGATACGCCCTGCCATAGCGGTAAAGCAGATATCCTATCAGCAGCGCCGCAATGCGCGTCATCAGCACAAACAGAATTATTTCGCCCCACGGGTGCCTTCTGCTGCGCCTCAGGCTCCTTGCCCCAAGCAGTTCGTCCGGGCTTAAATGGCCGCCCTTCAGCGCCGCAAAGGGCCGCGCGCACAGCGCAACCATAAGCGCCGCAAACAGCGCCGCCATTATTCCGCCCGCAATAAGCCCCAACACGGAAGCGTTCCGCGTAAGGCTTCGCCATATGAATATTATCGATACGAGCGTGGCCGATGCTATGCCCGCCCAAAGCTGCCATTTCTTTTCCATGCCATAAAGTATAGCACAATACCCGCCCCGCCACAACGCGCCATGCAGGAAAAGCCGCGTCTATGGCGAATTTATAGTGTGGATTTTTTGTAAACAGAGGTGATACCCATTGTCCTTTGAACTTGATGCGGGCGTGTTCCGCGCCCTTTCGCGCGAAGAAGCGCCCCTTGCCAACGCCCTTGCGGACAGCATAAAGCCCACCTTCAGCCATTGGGACGAAGATTACCCAACATTGGATATATTTGAGCAGGACGCCGCCGCTGGTGAGCTTTTCGGCTATTTCATCGATAATAGGCTCGTTTCAATAATCGTCGTCACCACCGCCCCCGAAGAATTTGAGGACGTGCTCGGCGTGCCCGGCGCAAACTGGCCGGACAGCAAGCGCCCGTGCATGCTTTGCCGCCTGTGCGTTGACGTGAACTATCGCCGCCGCGGCATAGGCGAATATATGATGCACCATGCCGAAGCGGAGGCCAAGCGCCGCGGCGCGGATGCGCTTTGGCTGCTGGTCGCCACGGATAATCCCACCGCGTTCAATATATATAAGCGCATCGGCTATCGGCTCTGCGGCCGGGCGAATATATACGATGCGGACTTTTACTGCTGCGCTAAGGATATATAGTCCCGAATATTGTCCATATTAAGCTGCCCTGCCCGCGTTCATCCGCGCAGCAGGGCGTTTTTTATTGTCTCAGCCTTTCCATGACCGCGCTCAGCCGTGAAAGCTGCTCCGGCGTGAGCATTGGCGCTATGCGTGCCGCAACGTCGTTCAGCTTCGCTTCGTCTATCATGCCGCTGCTTTTGCCGCGCATCAGTTCCTCCATCAGCTCGCCTTCGCTTTTGCCGCCATAGTAGTTCATCGCGTCCTCCATGCTTTTCAGCTGTTCAGGATCGGCTGAATTCATGGCGTTCTGCGCCATGCTTTCGTAGTTCGGCCGCTGCTCTCCCCGTCCGTATCCTCTCAGGTCCCTTTTCATTGCATCATCTCCCTTCAGCCTATTTATATGATGCAACGTCCTCAATGGTTCGGCTTGGTTCAAAATTCCGTCCTTTTGCATACATTGGAATAGATACATCTTTAAGGGGGGCATATTATGCAGCGCACGCTGAACAATACCATTCCGCAGTCGCAGCGGGACCGGCAGCAGGGGGCGCAGTATTCCCCCGCGTATACCATGGCTTCCCGCATACGCAATGAGCAGGGGCGCGACCGCGCGGCCGAATATCTTGGCGCAATGGAGCCTTTCCTTGCCCCCGGGGAGCGCGAGCACATAGCAAAAATGCTGGATATTCCCCTGCCGCAGCGGCAATATGCCCCGCCACCGCCGCAGTATGCTCCCCCGCAATATGTCCCGCCCCAGCGCCCCGCACAAGGCCCGCAAGCCATGCCCAACCTGGGCGGCATGGGCGATACCATGCAGCTTATGCAGCTCTTGAGCAGCCTTGGCGGCATGGGCAAAGGCGGCTCCCCGCTTGGCCAATCCGGCGGCGGCATGAATCCGCTTATGCTTGCCCAGCTTTTGGGCAATATGATGGGGAGGCGCTGATCCTCCCCATTGCATATCGGTCATTTCTTCTTTTTGCCGCCGTTATGTATCTGCTTCGGCTTTTCCCCGTCAAAGAACGCGGAATCGTCCGGCCAGGCATATTTGTCGTCCTTAAGCCGCGTGTGCGCGCCGTTGGCCTTCGCCGCAGGCTGCGGCAACTCATTATAGTGCTGCTTTATGTAATATACCTGCATAAGCGCCGCCGCAAGCAGAATTATCCATATAACTATCTTCAGCCATCCGCCCGCGCCGAGCACGGTGCAGATTTCGTTCATGTTATAGCACAGCGCGCTCATCACGGCGTATGCCGCCGCGCCTATGTACCATTTGCCGCGCCGCATGGTTATCGCCATAAATATGGCCATCACCGGCTGGAAGAATACCATTATTACGGACGGCAGCGTAAGATAGAAAAACTGCCATCCGTCCGCAGCGGATACGCCCTGCTGCGCAAGCTGTATGTGCGTCATAACAACGCTCAGCGCGCGGCTGTACAGCATGGGTATACACATGCCCACGCTTACGCATACCGCTTCCATAAGGCTTATCTCGCCCCTGTAAACCGCCTTGTATATAACATACAGCGCCATCGCTTCCACCGCGCCAAGCAGTATCCAGCGTATCGCGGCTGCCCATCCCGTCTGCAAAAAGGCTACCCCGCCGTCCTCATAAAGCAGCAGCACCGCCGCGCTTATTACGGAGGATGCAAGTATGGCCGTTATGCCCGCGCCAAGCGGCTTCATCAGTTTAACGCTTGAGCGGTGCACCACCACCAGCGCCGCAACGGGTATGCACATGAAAAGCACGGTCAAAACGATAGCAAGTATTGCAAAAAACATAATCTCTCCAATGCGTGTTAAATTTTACCGCTATTATATCAAAAAATCGGGCCGCTGTGTAAACGGCCCGATAATTTTTGTTTGTCAGCTTGCTTTATCAAACAAGCTCGATAACTGCCATCTCGGTAGCGTCGCCGCGACGGGGTCCCAGCTTGTAGATGCGGGTGTAGCCGCCCTTGCGTCCATCGTACTTGGGCGCGATTTCGCGGAACAGCTTCTCAACCACGGGGTTGGGAGTCTGCTTGGCGCGCTCGGCATACTCGCTCTTGCTCTCCTTGTCCTTCTTGGGCAGGGGAGTGTTGTACAGATAAGCCATTATCTGCCTGCGGGCATGGAGCTTGGAAGGCATGTCGTTGGTCTTTTCAACCTTGACTATCTGCTGCTTCTCGTTGCGGGTTTCCTTCTCTACGGTAACGGTGTTCTTGTATTCGCTTACGGCAAGGGTGATCAGCTTCTCAGCTATGGGGCGGATCTCCTTCGCGCGGGCTTCGGTGGTAACGATTTTGCCGTTCCACAGCAGCGCCGTGGTCAGATTGCGCAGCATTGCGTTGCGGTGATCGCTCGCCTTGCCAAGTTTACGGTTTGGCATTTGTTTTTCCTCCTAATTAGTCTTCGTTGTGACGGAGCGAGAGGCCCAGTCCAACCAGTTTCTGCTGGACTTCCTCAAGCGACTTACGGCCAAGGTTACGAACCTTCATCATTTCTTCCTCGTTGCGCTGAACAAGCTCTTCAACAGTGTTGATGCCTGCGCGCTTGAGGCAGTTGTAGGAACGCACGGACAGGTCAAGCTCCTCTATCGTCATTTCAAGGATTTTTTCCTTCTTGTCCTCTTCCTTTTCAACCATTATTTCTACGCCCTGAACATGTTCGGTCAAATTGATGAACAGATACAGATGCTCGGTCAAAATCTTGGCCGCTAAGCTTACCGCCTCGTCCGGACGAATGGTTTCATCCGTCCAGATTTCAAGCGTCAGCTTATCATAATCGGTTATCTGACCAACACGGGTGTTTTCCACGCGGAAATTCACCTTACGTATGGGAGTGAATATGGAGTCAACCGCGATCTGCCCAATAGGCATATCGGGGCGCTTGTTCTTGTCAGCGGAGACGTATCCGCGGCCATGCTCAAGTATAATCTCCATCTCAAGCTTGCCGTTGGGGCCAAGGCTGGCAATGTGCAGATCCGGATTCATTATTTCAACGTCCGAATCGGCGGTTATGTCGCCTGCCTTCACCTCGCACTCTCCATGAGCGCTGATCGTGACCTTCTTGGGGCCTTCGCTGTGCAGCTTAACGCACAGCTCTTTTATATTGAGCACTATCTCGGTAACGTCCTCGCGAACGCCTTCGATGGTAGTGAACTCATGCAGCACGCCGTCTATCCTTATGGCAGAGGCGGCCACGCCGGGCAAGGAGGAAAGCAGCACCCTGCGCAGTGAATTGCCAAGGGTGGTGCCGAAGCCGCGTTCCAGCGGCTCCACCACAAAGCGACCATAGCTGTCGGATATTTCCTCGCACTCGATCCTGGGTCTTTCGATTTCTATCATTTTTCCATCCCCTCTCTTGATGTTTGGTCAGTCGATAAGGGTCGCGGACCGCTTCATTACCTGGAGTAGAACTCGACGATGAGGTTTTCCTCAACGGTGAGGTCGATATCGTCGCGCTGGGGCATCTGGGCGATCTTGCCGGTGAGATTCTCACTGTCAAGCTCAAGCCACTTGGGTATGGGCTTGCTGGCGCCCTGCTCGCGCAGGTCCTTGAAGTTGGCCATGTCGCGGCTGCGCTCGCGCACGGTGATGGTCTGACCGGGCTTCACAAGATAGGAAGCGATGTCGACCTTCTGACCGTCTACGCGGATGTGGCCATGGTTAACGAGCTGACGGGCCATGGGACGGCTGGGAGCGAAGCCCAGGCGATACACCACGTTGTCAAGCCTTCTCTCGAGCAGGCACAGCATGTTGTCGCCGGTTATGCCGCGCATGTTGCTGGCCATGTCGTAGTACTTGCGGAACTGGGACTCGCTGATGCCATAGGCACGGCGGCACTTCTGCTTTTCGCGCAGCTGCAGGCCGTATTCGCTCTGCTTACGCTGCCTGGCCTGGCCATGCTGTCCCGGGGGGGTGTGGCGCTTGATGATAGCGCACTTTGCTGTGTAGCAACGGTCGCCCTTAAGGAAGAGCTTCTCGCCTTCCCTACGGCACTGTCTGCAAACGGATTCAGTATATCTTGCCATTTGTCTGTCTCCTTAAACTCTTCTGCGCTTGGGCGGACGGCAACCGTTGTGCGGTATGGGCGTCACGTCCTTTATCATGTTGACCTCAAGGCCTGCGGTCTGGAGGGCGCGGATGGCGGCCTCACGGCCGGAGCCGGGTCCCTTCACATAGACTTCCACAGTGCGGAGGCCATGTTCCATGGCGGCCTTAGCCGCGGTCTCGCTGGCGGTCTGCGCGGCGAAAGGAGTGCTCTTCTTGCTGCCCCTGAAGCCAAGTCCGCCGGCGGACGCCCAGGATATGGCGTTGCCCTGCAGGTCGGTGATGGTTACCATCGTGTTATTGAAGGAGGAACGGATATGGGCAGCGCCGCGCTCTATGTTCTTCTTTTCGCGGCGTTTGCGGGTACCCGCTTTCTTGACCTTACCTTTTGCTGCTGCCATTTTGCATTAACCTCCCTTATTTCTTCTTGCCGCCAACCTGACGCTTGGGACCCTTGCGGGTACGAGCATTCTGCTTGGTGCTCTGGCCACGCACGGGCAGGCCCTTACGATGCCTTACGCCGCGGTAGCAGCCGATCTCAATCAGCCTCTTGATGTTCATGGAAGTCTCTCTCCTCAGATCGCCTTCCACCTTTATGTTATGGTCGATATAGTCCCTAAGTTTGGCCACATCGGCTTCGCTCAGGTCGCGCACGCGGATGTCAGGATCGACGCCCGTGGCTGCGAGGATGTCCGTAGCGGTCTTGCGGCCGATACCGTAAATGTAGGTCAGGCCGATCTCAACCCGCTTGTCTCTGGGCAGGTCCACGCCAGAAATACGTGCCATAAAGTTTGTACACCTCCGTAAATTTTGGTTCAAATATATATGTACCCGCCGGTTTCCGCGTCGTTTCCTCCGCGGCAGCCGCACCGGCGGCTGTTTCCGCTATTAGAAGCCCGCTCCGCACACCGTGGAGCAGATTTCTAATATGTCTGGCGGCGCAATTACCGCCTGACGGAGCCCATAGCGTTGAGCTCGAAACCTTTCGAAGAGCCGGATGAAATTATCCAGTGTGGCGCTCTCCTTTGTATATCTTCTCGCCTTGGGGCCGTTTGCTTAGCCCTGCTTCTGCTTATGGCGAGGATTCTCGCAAATCACCATCACGCGGCCCTTGCGCTTGATGATCTTGCACTTTTCGCAAATGGGTTTGACTGAAGGCCTAACTTTCATTGTTTTATCCTCCCGTTAATTCTTTGCGCGCCACGTTATGCGGCCGCGCGTAAGGTCATAAGGAGACATTTCAACGGTTACTTTGTCTCCCGGCAAAATGCGTATGAAATTCATGCGCAGCTTGCCTGAAATATTTGCCAATATCTTGTGCCCGTTTTCGAGCTCTACCTCAAACATCGCGTTGGGGTAAAGGTCTGTGACCAGACCCTCAACCTCGATAACATCGGTCTTTGACAAGCTATACCTCCCTATAATATATCGTCCTCATGGTGAACCGCGCCCGTTTTCAGTGCGCGGCGTAAAGCCGCATCGGCCGTTCCGCCTTTGGCAGAAAGTATCGCGCTGATATTCTCTATCCGTTCGGCTTCAAATTGCAAATGCTTGGGCTTTTTCCTCTTGGGCTTTGCCGCCTTGTGCGCTTTTCCGTCGCACAGCATCAGCGTCCCGTCGTCATTCGTGCCTATCACGGCGTAACGTATGCCCTTATCCCTGCCGGCCTTGGAAACGGCTATACGTCCCATCAGGCCGTCTGTCTTTTCAGTTCCAGCCATCGGCTGCACCTCAAAGCGTCAGTATTTCGGGCTTCCCGTTTGCGGTTATCGCAACGGTGTTTTCGTAATGGGCGGCGGGCTTCGCGTCGCGCGTCACAACCGTCCATCCGTCCTTGAGCACCACCACGTCCGCCGTGCCAAGCGTTATCATCGGCTCGATAGCTATCGTCATACCGGGATAAAGCCTTGGCCCTCTACCGTGCCTTTTATCAACAAAGTTGGGCACTTCGGGCGGTTCATGCATGCTGGTGCCTATGCCGTGACCCACAAGCTCACGCACCACGCCGTAGCCATGGTCGTGCGCGCATTGTTCCACCGCGGCGCCTATGTCCGCAATGTGGTTTCCGGCAACAGCCTGCTCCATTCCGCGGAAGAAGCATTCCCTTGTCACTTCAACAAGCTGCTTCACTTCGTCCTTAACGTTGCCTATCAGTATTGTGCGGGCCGCATCGCCATGGTAGCCATTCAGTATGGCGCCCACGTCTACGCTGATTATATCCCCATCCTTCAGCTTATAACCGCCCGGGATGCCGTGCACCACCTGTTCGTTCACGCTTGTGCAGATACTCTTGGGATAGCCCTCGTAGTTAAGGAAGCTTGGTATTGCGCCCTGAGAGCGGATAAAATCTTCGGCGATCTTGTTCAGCTCCTCGGTCGTCATGCCAATCGCCGCGCTTTTTTCAAGCAGCAGCAGCGTGTCCCTTACCACCGCGCCCGCAGCACGCATCAGTTCAATTTCGCGTTGACTCTTTATCGTAATGCGTTCGCTCATTTCAGCCTCTCCGTAGCGGCCACAACGTCTGCGTAAACATTATCCGGCGCGTCGTCGCCGTTCACGCGGCTCAGGTTGCCCCTGTTCGTGTAATACTCGATAAGGGGCTTGGTCTGCCTTTCGTATACGGCGATGCGGTTTTTCACCGTTTCCGGCTTGTCGTCGTCCCTTATGTAAAGGGGCGATCCGCATTTTTCGCAGGTGTCCTTGTGATAGGTGGATGTGTGGTATCCTGCGCCGCAGCCGGAACACATGCGTCTTCCGCCAATGCGCTCCAGTATCCGCTCCGCAGGAACGGCAATATCTATCACCATGTCAATGTCCGATATATCATTCAGGGCTTCTGCCTGGGCAACTGTTCTGGGGAATCCATCGAACAGGAATCCGTTTTCGCAGTCGGCTTCCTTTATGCGCTCGGCAACCATTGCGATTATCAGCGCATCAGGAACCAGTTCGCCCCGCTCGATATAGCCTTTGGCTTCCGCCCCCAGCGGCGTGCCTTCACGCATCTGGGAGCGGAGCATATCCCCTGTGGAGATATGGGCTATACCATAAAGCTTGCTTATCCTCTCCGCTTGGGTGCCTTTCCCGGCGCCCGGAGGTCCAAGAAATATAAGCTTCATAGTGTCTATCCGGCTTTCTTAGCCAAGGAATCCCTTGTAATGGCGCATGAGCATCATGGATTCGAGCTGCGCGCTGGTTTCCAGGGCAACACTTACCATTATCAGTATGCTCGTGGGGCCAAAGGTGGAGCTAAGTCCGAATGCACCAAGCAGCACCGTGGGGACTATGGCCAGTATCATAAGGAAGATCGCGCCGAACAGGGTCAGGCGGTTGCTTATCCTCTGCAGATATTCGCCGGTGGGCCTGCCGGGACGGATGCCCGGTATAAAGCCGCCGTTCTGCTGCAGGTTCTTGCTTATTTCCACGGGATTAAAGGAAATCGTGGTGTAGAAGTAAGCGAAGGCCACTATCAGCAGCGAATAGATCACATAATATACAAGGTGTCCATACCAATGCTCGCTGCTCGCGCTCATGTAATTGATATAGAACTTGTAGAATCCGCCATCGGGCCAGAACTGGCCGATCATCGCGGGGACCTGCATAATGGTCATGGCGAAGATCAGGGGCATAACGCCGTTGGCGTTGGCCTTGAGGGGGATAAAGGTGCTCTGGCCGCCGTACATCTTGCGGCCTACCACGCGCTTGGCGTACTGCACGGGGATGCGGCGTTCGCTGCGGTCTATGAAGGTGACGCCGGTCACTATGGCCAGTACGAACACGATCAGTATAGGCAGTATCCACCAGTAATACTGGCCGGTTACGAACACAGCCTTGCAGATACTCAGTACAACGGTGGGAACGCGGGCGCAGATGGAGGCGAAGATTATGAAGGAGACGCCGTTTCCGATGCCCTTTTCAGTTATCCTTTCGCCGATCCACATCAGGAACGCGGTACCGGCCGTACACACAAGACCTATCGTGGCATAAGTGAGGAAAAGATTATCTGTGCTTGCAAGCACGTTTCCGCCGTAGTTGCTGTTCTGAAGTCCGGCAACGATACCTATGCTCTGCACCAGCGCAAGGCCGATGCCGGTGTAACGGGTAATGGCTTCGATCTTTTCCCTGCCATCCTCCTCCTTGGAAAGCCTTTCAAGGCTGGGGATGGCAATGGTGAGCAATTGAATGATTATAGAGCCGGTGATGTATGGCGAAATGCCCATTGCAAAGATGGAAAAGTCACCGAAAGCGCCGCCGGAGAGCAGGTTGAGGAATCCCAACATATCGTACTGCTCCGCATACTGTGTAATGGCTGCCGCGTTCACACCGGGGACGGGGATGAAGGAACCCAAACGATAGATCACGATAAGCAGCATCGTGTAAAGCATCTTCGTGCGGATATCCTTTATTTTCCATGCGTTGACGAGCGTGCTAAACATCAGACCACCTCTGCGCTTCCGCCAGCGGCCTCGATAGCCTTCTTAGCAGTCTCAGAGAACTTCGCGGCCTTGACATCCAGCTTCTTGGTCAGCTCGCCGCGACCCAGAACCTTAAGTCCGTCCTTCTCTATCTTGCTGATAATGCCCTGCTTCTTGAGAAGCTCTGCGGTAACGGTGGTGCCGTTTTCCAGCTTTTCAAGCTCGCCGACGTTAACAACGGTGTATTCCTTAGCAAAAATGTTGGTGAAGCCGCGCTTAGGCAGACGGCGTGCAAGGGGCATCTGGCCGCCTTCAAAGCCGTTCTTCTTGCTGCCGCTGCGGGCCTTCTGGCCCTTGTGGCCCTTGCCGGAGGTCTTGCCCAAGCCGGAGCCCGTGCCGCGGCCTACGCGCTTTACGGACTGGGTGGAGCCCTCCGCCGGCCTTAACTCTTGTAGTTTCATGCTTCCTACCTCCGAATTAAACTTCTTCGACCTTTACAAGGTGCTTTACCTTGAAGATCATGCCGCGCACGGCCGCATTGTCGGGCTTGATAACGGTGCTGTTGGTCTTATGCAGACCCAGCGCCTTTACGGTAGCCTGCTGGTCGTCAAGCGCGCCAATGGTGCTCTTTACGAGGGTTATTTTCAGTTCAGCCATCGTTTCCTCCTATCAGCCGAGGATCTCTTCCACGGTCTTGCCGCGCAGACGCGCGATCTCTTCCGCAGTGCGCAGCTGGCTGAGTCCATCCAGGGTCGCCTTGACGCAGTTAGCGGGGTTGTTGGAGCCGTAGCTCTTGGTGCGGATATCCTTTATGCCGACCATTTCAAGCACCGCACGGACGGGTCCGCCCGCGATAACGCCGGTACCTTCTTCGGCGGGGAGCATCCTTACATGGCCCTTGCTGTACTTGCCTTCCACAGCGTGCGGAATGGTGGTGCCAACAACGGGAACCTGTATCATGTGGCGCTTGGCGTCAGCAACGCCCTTGCGCACGGCTTCGGGAATCTCGGTAGCCTTGCCAAGACCAACGCCGACCCTGCCTTCGCCGTCGCCGACAACCATCAGCGCGGTGAAGCGGAAGTTACGGCCGCCCTTAACGACCTTGGCGACGCGGTTAATGTATACAAGCCTTTCCTTGAGTTCCACTTCGGGTGTATCGATACGCTTTTGCATTTAGACCTCCTTAGAATTCCAGCCCGGCCTTGCGAGCGCCGTCGGCAAGCTTCTGAACGCGGCCGGTGTAAAGATAACCACCGCGGTCGAATACTACCTGCTTGACACCCTTTTCAATGGCCCTCTTGGCGACCATTTCACCCACTATCTCGGCAGCTTCGCTCTTGGACTTGCCTTCAAGCTGGGCCGCGACTTCCGCATCCAGAGTGGAAGCGGCAGCCAGAGTGTGGGAAGCGTCGTCATCGATGACCTGGGCGTAAATGTGGTTCAGGCTGCGATATACGTTGAGCCTGGGGCGCTCGGCGGTACCCAGGATGTGCCTGCGGGTACGCTGATGCCTCTTTTGACGTATAGAGTTTTTATCTATCCTTGATATCATTATCCTTGCTCCTTATCTACGCCTTACTTACCGGTCTTGCCTTCCTTACGGCGTACATGCTCTCCGGCGTAGCGGATACCCTTGCCCTTATAAGGCTCAGGCTCGCGGACCGCACGGATATCAGCCGCCATCTGGCCGACCTGCTGCTTGCTCGCGCCCTTGACCACGATGCGGTTGGGTGCGGGAACCTCAAAGGTGATACCTTCGGGAGCGTCAAACTCGACGGGATGGGAATAACCCATGTTCAGCACGAGCTTGCTGCCCTGAAGCTGGGCGCGGTAACCAACGCCTTCAATCTCCAGATTCTTCGCAAAGCCCTCGGTCACGCCCACTACCATGTTGTGTATCAGGGAGCGGGTAAGGCCGTGCAGCGCGCGGTGACGCTTGTCGTCGCTGGGGCGCTTCACGTGAAGCACACCATTGTCCTGTTCAATCTCCATATCAGGAGAGATCTTTTCACTAAGAGTGCCCTTGGGGCCCTTCACGGTCACGGTGTTGCCGTCATCGACCGTGATTGTCACTCCGCCAGGAACGCTTATCGGAAGTTTTCCGATTCGTGACATGTTATTACACCTCCGTTTATATTGGTTTTATTACCAGATGTAAGCGAGGACTTCGCCGCCCACGCCCTGCTTGCGGGCTTCCCTGTCGGTCATTATGCCGCGGGAGGTGGATATGATGGCGATGCCCAGACCGTTCAGCACCTTGGGCAGCTGGTCCTTGCGCGCGTAGATGCGCAGACCGGGCTTGCTGATGCGCTTGAGGCCGGTTATGACCCTCTGCTTGTTGGGGCCGTACTTGAGGTCGATGTGGATATACTTGGCCACGCCGTCCTCGCGGATGTCATAGCTCTTTATGTAGCCCTCGTCGAGCAGTATCTCGGCTATGGCCTTCTTCACCGTGGAAGCGGGGACGAGAACGTCCTCATGCTTGGCGGTAAGAGCATTGCGGATACGGGTCAGCATATCGGCGATGGGATCGGTTATCAACATAGTCTTTTTTCCTCCTTTCGATATGCTTACCAGCTGGCCTTACGCACGCCGGGTATCTCGCCCTTGTAGGCAAGCTCCCTGAAGCAAACACGGCAGATGCCGTATTTGCGCAGGACGGAATGCGGACGGCCGCAGATGCGGCAGCGGGTGTAAGCGCGGGTGGAATACTTCGCCGGGCGCTGCTGCTTTATTTTCATGCTTGTCTTTGCCACTGTTTCTTCCTCCTAAAATCACGCCTGCATGAAGGGCATGCCCATCATCTGGAGCAGCGCCTTCGCTTCTTCGTCGGTCTTGGCCGTGGTAACGAACACTATGTCCATACCCCTTATCTTATCAACATCGTCATAGTTGATTTCGGGGAATATCAGCTGTTCCTTCAGGCCCATGGCGTAATTGCCGCGGCCGTCAAAGCTGGTATCGGGTATGCCGCGGAAGTCGCGCACGCGGGGAAGCACTATGTTGATGAGCTTATCAACGAAGTAGTACATCCTGTCGCCGCGCAGAGTGACCTTGGCGCCAATGTTCATGCCTTCGCGAACCTTAAAGTTTGCAACGCTCTTCTTGGCCTTGGTCACAACGGGCTTCTGACCGGCTATGATGCTCAGCTCTTCCACTGCGCTCTCCATGCCCTTGGGGTTGTCCTTCTCGGAGCCGAGGCCCATGTTGATGACTACCTTTTCAAGCTTGGGGATCTGCATCACGTTCTCGTAACCGAACTTTTCCTTCAGCTGGTTAACGATCTCGTCGGTGTACTTCACCTTAAGGCGGGGAGCCTCGGTAAAGGGCTTCGCCTCAACGGCGTTCTTTTTCTTCTTGGCGGGTGCCTGAGCGGCGGTATCTTTCTTAGCCATTCTCTATTCCTCCTGCCTCAGTCGATGTTCTTGCCGCACTTTTTGCAAACGCGGACCTTCTTGTCGCCGTCCATGGCATGGCCAACGCGGGTAGCCACACCGCACTTGGGGCAAACCAGCATCACGTTGGACGCGTTGATGGTGCCTTCATGCTCTATACGGCCGCCGGTTTCGCCCTGCTTGCGGGGCTTGCGATGCCTGGTCACCATGTTGGCGCCCTGCACCACTATGCGCTCCTCCGCGGGGAAGGCAGAAAGGACCTTGCCCTTCTTGCCCTTGTCCTTGCCGGAGATGACGACTACGGTATCGTCTTTCTTGACGTTAAGCTTCTTCATTGCGTTTCCTCCATCAAAGCACTTCGGGTGCAAGGGAGACTATCTTCATGTAGTCCTTAGCGCGCAGCTCCCTCGCCACAGGCCCGAAAATACGGGTTCCCTTAGGCTCCTTCTTGTCGTTTATTATAACGGCCGCATTGTCGTCGAAGCGGATGAAGCTGCCGTCCGGCCTCTGTGTGGGGTAGGTGGTCCTTACCACTACCGCGTGCACAACATCCTTCTTCTTCACGGCGCCGCCGGGGGAGGCGGACTTTACGGAGGCAACTATTACGTCGCCTATGCCGGCGCTCTTGCGGAAGGAGCCGCCCAGGCAGCGGATGCACATGATTTCCTTGGCGCCGCTGTTATCTGCTACTTTAAGCCTTGTCTGCGGTTGAATCATTTTTTGCTCCTTTCCGGCTTACTTGGCCTTTTCAACTATCTCGACCAGTCTCCAGCGCTTATCCTTGCTCAGGGGGCGGGTCTCCATGATCTTAACGGTGTCGCCTATGCCGCACTCGTTATTCTCGTCATGGGCCTTAAACTTGCGGGTACGGTTTACCATCTTGCCGTAAAGGGGATGGCGTACCTTGGTCTTTATGGCCACGACGATGGTCTTATCCATCTTGTCGCTTACGACTTCGCCGATGCGGGTCTTACGATAACCTCTTGATATCTGTTCCATTGGTTTAATCTCCTTTCACCCTTACTCGGCAGCCTTGAGCTCGCGCTCGCACAGCAGGGTCTTGACCCTGGCCACGTCCTTCTTGCACTCGCCTATGCGCTGGGGATTGCTGAGCTGGCCGGTAGCAAGCTGGAAGCGCAGATTGAACAGCTCTTCCTTGAGCTCCTTTTCCTTGGCGACAAGCTCCTCGGTAGAGAGCTTCCTCAGTTCATTAGCCTTCATTGCTTTCGCCTCCTGCCACAGTCTCTTTCTGTACGAACTTGCACTTGAGGGGCAGCTTGTGCATTGCAAGCCTGAGCGCCTCCCTTGCAGTCGCATCGTCCACGCCGGCGATTTCGAACATCACTCTGCCGGGCTTGACAACCGCTACCCAATATTCGGGTGAACCTTTACCGGAACCCATTCGGGTTTCTGCCGGCTTTTCGGTAACGGGCTTGTCGGGGAATATCTTTATCCAAACTTTACCGCCGCGCTTGATGTAACGGGTCATCGCTACACGGGCGGCCTCTATCTGCTGGCTGGTGACCCAGGCGGGCTCCGTGGCCATCAGGCCCCAATCGCCGTAAGTCACGGTGTTACCGCGCAATGCTTTGCCGGTCATGCGGCCGCGGTGCACTCTCCTGCGCTTAACTCTCTTAGGCATCAACATGGTTATTTGCCCTCCTTACGCTTTCTTCACACGGTTGAGCACTTCGCCCTTGTAGATCCACACCTTAACGCCTATGCGGCCGTATGCGGTGCAGGCTTCTGCAAAGCCGTACTCTATGTCCGCACGAATGGTCTGAAGGGGAATAGAACCTTCATGGTAACCTTCGCTGCGGGCTATTTCCGCTCCGCCAAGACGACCGCCGCAGGAAATCTTTATGCCCTTGGCGCCGGCCTTGGTGGCCCTCATCATGCTCTGCTTCATGGCGCGGCGGAAGGAGATACGCTTTTCAAGCTGGGCCGCGATGTTCTCGGCTACGAGCTGAGCGTTTGCATCGGGGTTCTTTATCTCCATTATGTTCACGTTGACGGGCTTACCGATCAGCGCGCTTACGTCGGCCTTTATCGCGTCTACGCCCACGCCGCCTTTGCCTATCAGCATGCCGGGACGGCCGGTGTAGATGCTCACGGTCACCTTGCCTGCGGCGCGCATAATGTCTATGCGGGCGATACCGGCGGCGTAGTGTACCTCTTTGATATGATCGCGGATCTTCTTATCCTCGATGAGGAAATCGGAGAATTCCTTCTTGGAAGCGTACCAGCGGGTGTTCCAATCCCTGATGACGCCTACGCGGAATCCGTTCGGATTAACTTTCTGTCCCATTGTCTCCTCCTTAGTTTACCTTGTCCAGGATAACGGTTATATGGCTGGTGCGCTTGCGGATCCTGCTCGCACGGCCCTGGGCACGGGGGCGGAAACGCTTAAGGGTGGGTCCCTGATTAGCAAACACCTCGGCTACGAAGAGCTGATCCGCGCTCATGTCCAGATTGTTTTCCGCGTTAGCAACGGCGGAATTGAGGACCTTAAGCACCGGCTCGCTGGCAGCCTTGGGAGTGAAGGCCAGTATGGCCTTGGCTTCTGCCACAGACTTGCCCCGGATCAGGTCGATGACGACCTTGACCTTGCGGGAGGAGATGCGGACATACTTGGCTATCGCGCGGGGACGCTTGTCGGCGTTGGCCTTGCGCGCTGCGCTCTTTTCTCTTGACCTTGTTGCCATGTTTCGCTCCTCCTTATCTCTGACCAGAGGTCTTTTCGGAACCCCTGTGTCCTCTGAAAGTACGGGTGGGCGCAAACTCGCCCAGCTTGTGACCGACCATTTCCTCGGTCACGTACACGGGAACGTGCTTCCTGCCGTCATGCACGGCGATGGTGTGTCCCACCATCTCGGGGAATATCGTGGAAGCTCTGGACCATGTTTTGACCACGGTCTTCTTGCCGCTTTCGTTCATCGCGTGAATGCGAGCGAGCAAGCGTTCCTGAACAAAAGGCCCCTTCTTAACTGATCTGCTCATTGTTGACTCCTTTCGCCTCTTACTTGCCGTTCCTGCGGCGCACGATGAACTTATCGTTGACGTTCTTGGTCTTGCGGGTCTTATAACCAAGCGCGGGCTTGCCCCACGGAGTGACCGGGCCGGGACGGCCGATAGGCGACTTGCCTTCGCCGCCGCCGTGCGGATGGTCGCAGGGGTTCATGACTGAACCGCGCACGGTGGGCCTGAAGCCCTTATGACGGGTGCGGCCGGCCTTACCAAGCTTAATGTTCTCGTGATCCACGTTGCCAACCTGGCCGATGGTGGCCTTGGCGTTCATGGGGATCAGGCGAACTTCGCCGCTGGGCAGACGGACCTGCGCGTAAGCACCTTCCTTAGCCATCAGCTGGGCCGCGTTGCCGGCGCTGCGGGCGATCTGCGCGCCCTTGCCGGGCTTGATCTCGATGCAGTGTATCATGGTGCCAACGGGTATCTGACGGATCTGCATCGCGTTGCCGACCTTGATGTCCGCGCCTTCGCCGGAAAGCAGCGTGTCGCCGACCTTCAGGCCAAGGGGAGCGATGATGTAGCGCTTTTCGCCGTCTGCATAGTTCAGCAGGGCAATGTTCGCGCTGCGGTTAGGATCGTATTCGATGGTGGCAACCTTGGCGGGCACGCCGTCCTTGTTGCGCTTGAAGTCGATGATCCTGTACTTGCGCCTCGCGCCGCCGCCGCGATGGCGAACGGTGATGCGGCCATGGTTATTGCGGCCGCCGGAGGAGCGAAGGTCTTCCAAAAGGGATTTTTCCGGCGTGGTGCAGGTGATCTCCTCGAAAGCGGAGACGGTCATGAAGCGCTGGCCGGGAGTGGTGGGTTTGATCTTCCTTATAGCCATTGTGTGCCTCCTTACTGGGCGATGCTGTCGAAGAATTCAATACCCTTGGAATCCTTCTTCAGCTTCACATAGGCCTTCTTGATGGAAGGACGGCGGCCTTCGTGCAGGCCCTGCCTCTTCATCTTGCCCATGTGGTTCACGGTGTGTACGGAATCGACCTTTACGCCGAACACGGCTTCGATAGCCTGGCGGATCTCGGTCTTGTTTGCCCTCTTATCGACCACGAAAGTATAGGTCTTGTCTGCAAAGTGGTCGTAGCTCTTCTCGGTGAGTACGGGGCGGATGATTATATCATGGGGAGACTTCATTATGCGTACACCTCCTCTATCTTTGCCACGGAATCCTTGGTGAGGATGAGAGTGTTGTACTTGAGAATCTCATACACGTTCAGAGTGCTGACCAGAGTGGTCTTTACGCCGGGGATGTTCCTGGCGGCGCGCTCTACTATCTCGTCCTTGTCGCTGAGCACTATGAGCGCCTTGCCGACGTTCATGGCGTTGAGCACCTTCACCATTTCCTTGGTCTTGGGGTTTTCTATGTCAAGCTTATCGTAAACGATAATATCGTTATCGTTCACCTTGCTGGTCAGTGCGCTCTTCATGGCGATGCGCTTGACCTTCTTGTTAACGCTGAGGCGATAGTCGCGCGGCTTGGGAGCGAACACTACGCCGCCGTGGGTGAATATAGGCGCGCGGTTGCTGCTGTGGCGGGCGCGGCCGGTACCCTTCTGGCGGTAGATCTTGATGCCGCCGCCGCGTACTTCGGCGCGGGTCAGGGCGCTCTGCGTGCCCTGACGCTGATTGGCCAGATAAGCCTTAACAACTTCGTGCACGGCGTACTGATTTACTTCAGCGCCAAACACATTCTCGCTCAGGGCGATCTCGCCGATGTTTTCGCCGGCGATATTGTGCAATGCTACGTTAGGCATTTTCTACTTCTCCTTTCCCTTACTTAACGGTTTCCCTAACCATTACCAGGGAACCCTTGGCGCCGGGGATTGCGCCCTTTATGAGCAGCAGATTCCTTTCGGCGTCCACTCTGGCGACCTCAAGGTTCTGAACCGTGATGCGTTCGCAGCCCATATGACCGGGCAGACGCTTGGTCTTGAATACCTCGCCGGGGTAGGTGCAGGCGCCCATTGAACCGGCTACGCGGTAGGAGTGGGAACCGTGGGTCTTGCGGCCGCGGGCCTGATTCCAACGCTTGATGTTGCCCTGGAAGCCCTTGCCCTTGCTCTTGCCGGTAACGTCTACCTTATCGCCGTTGGCGAATACGTCAGCCTTAATGACCTGACCGACTTCGTAAGTCGCGGTATCATCCAGCTTGAATTCGCGTACATAGCGGTGAGCGGCAACGCCGGCCTTCTTCAGGTGACCGAGCTCAGGCTTGGTGATGAGCTTTTCCCTGACGGGGCCAAAGGCTACCTGCACGGCTTCGTAGCCGTCTTTGCCGGTGGTCTTAATCTGAACCACGGGGCAGGGGCCCGCAAGCACTACGGTGACGGGGATCATGGTTCCGTCTTCTCTGAACATCTGGGTCATGCCGACCTTGGTGCCCAAAATCGCTTTCTTCATTGTAAATCCACCTCCGTGCTTACAGCTTGATCTCGATATCAACACCCGCGGGGAGATCGAGCTTCATCAGCGCGTCCACCGTCTTGGCGGAGGGCTGCAGGATATCGATCAGGCGCTTATGGGTGCGCATCTCAAACTGCTCTCTGCTGTCCTTATACTTGTGGGGCGAACGGAGGATGGTAACTATTTCCTTCTCCGTCGGCAGGGGTATGGGGCCGCTTACGCGAGCGCCCGTACGCTTTGCCGTATCCACGATCTTTTCCGCGCTCTGGTCGATAAGGTTGCACTCGTAGGCCTTGAGCTTAATGCGGATCTTCTGATTTGCCATATTATTTCTTCCTCCTTTTAGTATCGGGGCCGTACACGCAGCCGAGTGTTTCGTTTCTAAAATACCTCGGCCGGGCACTTGCCCGTTGCCCGTATCGTGGGCCCTCGGCGGAAATTACCCGGATGGCATACCGGCAACCTCCCGCTGAGTCTTTCACGTTATCGCCGTGCGAAAAAACTGCGTCCATTCGCACAACGCTCATATTCTACACGATATTCATGGAAATATCAAGCTTTTTTTATAAAAAAACCAAACTTTTTTCGCAAACACGCATCCGGGTGTTTCTATGCCCCGTTCGCCGCTTTTTACTCTTGCTTTTTTGCCAGTTTAAGGTATCATATCCTATATAAATATGTCAATACGGCAAATGCGAAAGGAGACTCCCAATGCTTAAAACCAACAAAGAAAAGGTAGTAAAAGGCTCCGTCGTGGGCAAAATACGGCCCAATGTCTGCCGCGGCTGGCGCGTTGCGCAGGACGGCAAGCCCTTCCTTACCCCAGGCATAGGCGGCATCAATTATAATGTAAAGCTGGGCGACTGTGCCTTCGGCCTTGCGGGCGACCATATTGAACCCGGCGTATCGCTTTATCATGACAACAAGGATTTCAGCGAATATCTGAACATACTTTCCTGCATAGGCAACGAGGCTGTTGTAATGAGCGGGGACGGCAAGGGCAAGCGCGGCTTCGTCACCGGCAAGCATGGCGGCGCGGAGGACGTTATGGTCTACTTTGAGGATGAAACGCTTGACCTGCTCTGCCCCGAGGATAAGGTGCTCATCCGCGCGCACGGCCAGGGGCTCAAGCTTATCGACTATCCTGAAATAAGCGCCATGAACATAGACCCCGAGCTTTTTGAAAAGCTTGGCATAGAGGAAAACGGCGACGGCACGCTTACCGTACCCGTAGCGGCTGTGATACCGCCCTATCTTATGGGCTCCGGCATAGGCTCCAATCTGCCCTTCCGCGGTGATTACGACATAATGACCCACGATCCCGCCAAGGTGAAGGAGCTGGGGCTTGACAAGCTCCGCTTCGGCGACATAGTAATGCTTCAGGATTGCGACAATATGTATGGCCGCGGCTTCCTCACGGGCGCGGTAGCCATAGGCGTAATAATCCATTCGGACTGCATGCTTGCCGGCCACGGCCCCGGAGTTACAGTAATAATGGCCTCCCAGAAGCCCCTCATCAAGGCCAAAGTCGTAGCCGACGCAAATATAATCAACGGATTGAAGTTCTAAACCCAAGCATAGCAAAAGGCCGTCGCAAGACGGCCTTTATTCGGTTGTTTGGTTTTACTGCGGAAGCTTATATTCCCACACATGTCCACATCCCGGGCATACACAGTATTCCTTTTCTTTACCCGTTAACGCCCCTATCCCTGCGCCGAGCAATATTCCCGGAAGTCCGCCAATCAATCCGATAGCGCCGCCTACGGCTGCTCTCTTGCTCATTGACTGCTTACGTTTCTCAACCCTTGCATAATATGCACCGCATTTGGGGCATGTACGGGCTTGCTTGTCAATTATTCTTGTTTTAGAACGGTGTTCCCTTATATACTTCGTTTTTTCAAAGTCATCTTCCTGAAGAGAACCACACCTATAAGCTTCTTCTGCTATAGGTAAAATGTCCAAGTCATCATTCAGACAAATGTCTGCATCTATATACGCTAAAGTTATTAACGCTAAATCAATGCTATCAATACGAGAATGATAGTCATCATCTAACTGCTCTTCAGCTCTCCCCACGCCGCACTCAAAGGCTTTCAAGTAATATTCCCCTGCAATGTATTTATTCTTATTCACACTATGGCCGACACGGTAATATCCACCCAAATCATATGCAGCTTTACCACATCCTTTTTCACTCGCCGCCTTTAGAAGCTCAATTTCTCGTTGAGGATTTTCATTAGAGAAAGACTTGGCATATTCATACATGGCAACTTTCATTCCTGCATCAGCACTTTGTTTCAATAGCGCGCGCCCTTCATCTACTTTGCCCTTCTTCAATAATTCTTGTCCATCCATGTACGCAAGAAATGTTGCATTATCCATAAAATCACCCTTTCAGTTCACCGCTCTGGCCGCCCAGAATGCAAGCGATAAGTATTCTATTACGGCACGTTCATTTTCTCCGCGCTCTATTCGAGATACTATCCCCGTAATAGCTTCATAGATGTGGTCGTAAATATCGTCTCGTTTCGGCGAAGAGTCAATGCGCTCAACAAGTTCCGGCGCGCTTTCATAATAGGTTCGTATAAGCTCCGAACCGTATTCCGTCCCTTTAAGATAATTGTCGCGGAATCGGCGCAGCGTTTCAAGCTCCGCACAGTCATCAGGCAACCCTTTATACTTGCAGCAGGCTGTTGTCAAAAAGCACCATCCAGAGCCAGAACTTGAGCCTTCCTCATAATGTTTGCAGCTATCATCTGCGTAATAATATGCATTGTACCATTAACAAAGTCCCTTGCTGTTTTCTCCGCTGAACTCATAATACTTGCATGATCTGCAATGTCCCATATAACCGTTGCCCCCAATCCAATTTTTAGCTTATTCTGTCGTAATTTGATTATAATTCTTTTGCAAATTTTTTGCAAGTATATTTTATTGCAAACATGGTGCAAATTTTCTTTCGTCAATCGTGCAAAATATAGGTACTGCACATTGCGCCGCAAAGGAGGAATAAACCATGTTTAAGCTTAAACCGGGTAGCGAAACCATAACAAAAACCTTCCGCATACCCGTTGATATGAGCGAGCGTTTGGAACAGCTTGCATATAAAAACAACCTCTCGCTCAATGCCGTTATAATACAATGTCTGCAATACGCTTTGGATAATCTTGATGAAACGGCAGCGGAGGAAAAATAACCCTTCAAAGCACGGAAAAGCCCGGGCAATCGCCCGGGCTTTGTTCTCACTTCATAAACATCTTTATTATCCTCAGCTTCCGTTTGCTGTACGGGAAGTAGCGCATGGGGAGGTCTATCTTGGTTGATTTATTGACTATGCTGCGCTCGTGCGTGAAGGTATCGAAGCTTTTTTTGCCGTGGTAGCTGCCCATGCCGCTCTCCCCTACGCCGCCGAACGGCAGCGCGGAGGAGGCAAGGTGAATTATAGTATCGTTCACGCAGCCACCGCCGAAGGAGCAGCTGTCCAGCAGCCTGCGCTCGGCGGCCTTATCCGCTGTGAATATATAAAACGCAAGGGGCTTGGGACGGCTGTTGACAAAGGATATAACTTCACTCAGCGTATCAAAGCACAGCATGGGCAGCACGGGGCCAAATATCTCCTGCTGCATGATTGGCGCATCGGGCGAAACGTCGCTCAGCAACGTGGGCGCGATGAAGCGGCGCTCGTCGTCAAACGTGCCGCCCAAGGCTATGCTTTCGCCCTGAATAAGCCCCTTTACGCGGTTGTAATGCTTTTCGCTTATTATGTTCACCATGTCCCGCATATCGCCGTTTGGAAAAAACTGCTCCAGTGCATCCTGATATTCGCTTACGAACGCCTCCTTAATGCTGCGGTGTATCAAAAGATAGTCCGGCTCAACGCACGTCTGTCCGGCGTTGAGCACCTTGCCGAAGGCTATCCTGCGCGCAGCCAGCTTTATGTCCGCCGTTTCATCCACTATTGCGGGGCTTTTGCCGCCCAGCTCCAGCGTAACCGGCGTAAGATGCTTCGCCGCCGCCTGCATAACGGTTTTGCCCACCTCCACGCTGCCGGTAAAGAATATGTAATCGAACTTTTCTTCAAACAGCGCCTGATTTTCCGCCCTGCCGCCCTCAACGGCGGCAATGTATTCCGGTGGGAATGTGTCGCCTATCAGCTTGGCTATGGCGGTGCTTGTAGCCGCGGCATAGGCGGACGGCTTCACCACGGCGCAGTTGCCCGCGGATATGGCGCCGATTAGCGGATTTAAGCAAAGCTGCACGGGGTAATTCCACGGCGAAACAATGAGCGCCACGCCGTAAGGCTCGGGCGAGATGAAGCTTTTTGCATAGAACTGAGCAATCGGCGTTTTGACCCGCCTTTCCTTGGCCCATTTGGCAACGTGCTTTATATGGTAACTAAGTTCTTCCAGTACCATGCCCGTTTCGCACATGTAGCTTTCCGTTTCGGATTTGTTCAAATCCTGCTTCAGCGCATCGGCAAGCAGCTTCTCGTTCGCGCGTATTGCCCGCTGAAGCTTCCTGAGCGCCTCTATCCTAAACTCCACCGGCCTTGTCGCGCCGGACTGGTAATATTTATGCTGCGCTTCCACCAGCGCGTGTATATCCATAAAGGTTTATCCTCCGCTGTTACGACTTATTTTACTTTATTATAGCATAAAGGCCGCATTGTAGCACGCGGCCCCATGTAAGCTTCACTTTATTGTTTCGCTGTTGTTTATAACTCCCGTGCTGTATAAAAACAGCGCGTCCGTATATTGGCTGAAATCCACCATCCGCCACAGCAGCTCAGGGGCGATATAGCGGATGTCCACAAGCGTTACCCTGTCGAACCCTTCCGCAATAAGCGGCGCAATGCTTGAAGCGAACGAATCGCGCAGCATTATTAGCGAGCGTCCGCTTTTGCTGTTCGGGTTTTCAATCGTCAGCACGGACTTTGACCCATGCAGGAACATTTCGTACGGATCGCGCCCGCTTAGCGCTTCCATGTCGTATACGTCAACGTAGCTTCCGCTTTCGTAGTCATATACCCTATAATCCGCAATGCTCCCGCCCTGCATGTAATAAATTTTGTCAGGCTTGAGCGGCAGCGCGCTTTGGGCATAATATATGCCGTAGAAGTCCGTATCCGCATCCGCCGCGGTGTATTCTGCCGCATCGTCCGCGCCCATGCCCTCGGCAAGCTTCTTTGCCGTGTCAAGTATCCTCTCCTGCCGCCAGTGAAGATCCGTCTTGTAGTAATCCTCTATGCTTAACGTGCCGAATATGTCTATATACTCCGCATACGCCATATCCGCCGTAAGCATATCCTTCAGCTTGTCGTAATCTATGCTCAGGTAGCCGTTCGCATCGGCCATAAAATAGTTCTTGTCCGGAACAAGGCTTAAATACGCCTTTATGCCGTTTGGCTTAAGATATGTATCGTAAACGTAGCCGAACCGCTTTGCCGCATGGGCAACGCTGCTTTCATTTAACGGATAGTCAAGCTTGCTCGCTATGCCGTCAACTATATAAATGCCGTTATTGTCGCGCTGGGAAAAACCATAATATGTATTCACGGCCTTAAGCGTGCGGAAGGCGTCCCTAAGCGGGAACTGGTCAAGCTTATATTGTTCGTATTCGCTCATAAACTTGCCGGAAAGCACGCTGTCTATGCTAAGCTTTGGCATCGCTGCCAGCGCGCGCCTTTCGCTGAGGGATTGCGCGTCGTCCTTTTTAAGCGTTCCCCATATTGCAAAGCCGAATATTATTGCCGCCGCAAGCGCAACGGTAAGTATGCTTTTAAGCTTGGTACGCATATGCTCTCCCCTCCGCTAAAATCTGAAATACAGGAACGGGTTGAATGACCCGTCTATCAAATACGCCGTGCATAGGCAAAGCAGCGCCGCAAGTGCAACAGGCTCCGCTATCGCCGTTATCGCCCCGCCAACGCGCGTGGCTTCAAGCTTCGCCTTTATGCGCTTAGGTAACGGCGTTGCGCCGATCGCTGCTATTATAAGCGGCACGGTGTAGCTTCTAAGGTAATATAAAGCCTCCGTATTGGCCGCGCTTCCCCTTGAAAACAGCGCGGCTATTGCCGCAAAGCCTTCGCCCACGCTTGAAGCATCAAACATTATGAAGCACAGCATAACGAAAAACAGCGTGTATATATGCCCTATTGCTCTGTGCTTTTTGATAAAGCCTAAAAGCAGCGTTTTTTCCGCGATCAGCAGCGCCGCGAACATTATCCCCCACATGACAAAGTTCCAGTCCGCCCCGTGCCAAAGGCCCGTAAGCATCCATACTGTTGCAATGTTCAAAAGCGCGCGCGGCTTTTTCACGCGGCTGCCGCCAAGGGGGATATACACATAATCCCTGAACCAGGAGCTTAGCGACATATGCCATCTGCGCCAGAATTCGGTTATGCTTGCGGCAATATAGGGATAATTGAAGTTTTCGGGGAACGTGAAGCCGAATATCGAGCCAAGGCCAATCGCCATGTCGCTGTATCCGGAAAAATCGAAATACACATGCAGCATGTACGCCGCGGCATATACCCAATAAAACAGCGTGGATTTTTCGCCGCTTGCCTTGAATGCGTTCACAAGCTCCGCAAGCACGTTTGCAATAAGCACCTTTTTACCAAGGCCCAGTATAAACCGCCTTGCGCCGTATGCGGCCTTGTCCGCGCCGTATGCGCGCGCGGTAAGCTCCGCTTCAATATCGCTGTATCTCACTATCGGCCCCGCTATAAGCTGGGGGAACATGGATATGTACGCCGCAAACGCAACGTAATCCCGCTGCGGCTCAACGTCCGCACGGTAAACGTCTATAACGTAGCTTATAAGCTGGAACGTATAAAAGCTTATGCCTATGGGCAGGGCAATGTTAAGCGCGGCTATTTTGAGGCCGAATACCGCGGCGAAGCTTTCCGCAAAAAAGTTGGCGTATTTGAACACGCCAAGCATGCCAAGGCTCAGCACAAGGCTTATTATAAGATATGCCTTTGCTTTTTTCGTTCCGCGGCTCTTGCCTATAAGCCGCGCGAATATATAGCCTTGGGTTATGGACAACACCATAAGCACCACATAGCGCGGCTCTCCCCAGGCATAGAATATAAGGCTCATCAGGAGCAGCGCCGCGTTTTTAAGCCGCCGCGGCATAAGGAAATACACCGCTATTGTCAGCGGCAGAAAGCTATATAAAAATGCCGCGCTTGAAAACAGCATGAACTGCTCCCTCCCTTCGTTTGCGCTTAGAACGCTATCGCCTCGTCGTAAACTATCTCCGCGTTTTCATAGGCGGCGGTCAGCTTATCGCGGAAGGTGTTCACCAAATCCTCTGCGCCGTATACTGATACTATGCAGCCGCTAACCTTGGCAATCACCATCTTGTCCGGAAAGCCGCACATCCATTGCTTGGAATTAAGCCCGTCGTGTATGGCGGCGCACACGGCGTCCGCATCGGCGGCATCCTTCAGGCGAAACGCTCCGCAGGTGAACGTGTTGGCGTTCATCATGTGCATAAGGCTGGCGGCGGCGTCAAGCTTGTCCACCATGTCCGCCGGGAATGAGGTGAGGTATGCAACCGTGTCCGCATCATCCAGCGCAACGTTGCCCGGCGCATCGTCCTTCATGTTCGCTTCACTCATGTCGCCGCCTGCGGCGGGGAACTTTTCATCGTCGGTATAGCTGTCCCACACTTTATTGAGCACATCCAGCGGGTTTCCCGCGGCTTCTGCCGTGCCCTGTCCGCTTCCGTCCGCGACGCAGCCAACCATGCCAAGCGCGAATATAATGGCCAATACGGCCGCAATTGTCTTTTTCATAAACATATGTCTCCTTTCGTGCCTTGTAAAAAGGCATATACGCTATTATAAACGGTTTTCGGGCGGAAGTGGTTGCATTTTTATAATATATTATTTGCCGCATCAGGTAATGCGATGCGGCGGCACAGAAAAAACTTATTCTGCCTATTGCGTTTTTCGGCAATTAGTGGTATATTTGTCTCCATTATAAAAACATATGTATCTGGTATGCGTACATTCAACAGTAAATGTACCGCACGGAAGGAGTTTGGATATATGAACATTGCTTTGCTGGGATTCGGAACCGTCGGCCGCGGATTTTATGAGTTGCTTACTGAGCGGCCGCTTTCGCTGAACATTTGCGCCGTGCTTGCACGCAGGCCGCTCGATGGGCTTAACTGCATGGTCACAAGCGATTTTTACAGGATACTTAACGAAGCGGATGCGGACATAATAGTTGAGGCCATGGGCGGGCTTGAACCCGCGCATGAATACATATGCGCCGCGCTCAGGGCGAAAAAGCACGTTGTTACAGCCAATAAACAGCTTATGTGCGCATATTATGATGAACTCACCTCGCTTGCACGCGAAAACGGAGTGTCTCTGCGCTGCACTGCGGCGGCGGGCGGCGGCATACCGTGGCTCAGTTCCCTTGCCCGCGCGGCAAGCGTGGACGCGATAATATCCGTAAGCGGCATAATGAACGGCACATCCAATTACATACTGGACGCGATGAGCCGCCGCGGCATGGATTACGCCGCTGCGCTGAGCGATGCGCAGCGCCTTGGCTACGCGGAGGCCGATCCAACCGCCGATGTATGCGGGCTGGATACGCGGCGCAAGCTGGTGCTCAGCGCAAACATAGCCTACGGCGTATCGATAAGCGAAAGCGACGTGCCGTGCTTCGGCATAGCCAATATCACGGCGGAGGATATGCGCTTCTTTGAAGAAAACGGGCTTGCCTGCCGCCTGATAGGCCATGCGGAAAGGCACTTCGGCACAATAAGCGCCGCGGTGGAGCCCATGCTCTTCGGCGCGGATGCGGGCGAGGCGCGCGTATACGAATGCGGCAATATGATGAGCCTTTGCGCCGCGCATATGGGCGGACAGAGCTTCCTTGGCGCGGGCGCGGGCGCATACCCGACGGGGAGCAACGTGCTTGCGGACTGCCGCGCGATAGCCGAAGGCTGCTCGGCCTTCTATACGGATTCGTTCACCCGTGCGCAGGTGGATAATTCCCGCGCGTACCAGCGGTATTATATCCGTAGGCAGGGCTGCGCGCCCGTAATCACCACCCCGCTCTCCGTTGAGCAGGCGCACGCAATGTGCCGCGTGGAAGGCTTCAACGGCTTTATGGCTGCCATTGCCGAATGATTAGATTTCATTTTTTGGGGAGATATATAAACCATGCTTAAAGTTGCCAAATTCGGCGGTTCATCAATGGCGGACGCCGCGCAGATACGCAAGGTATGCGCCATAATACGGGCCGACGAAGCAAGGAAGATAATCGTGGTCTCCGCCGCGGGCAAGCGGAGCAAGGATGACCACAAAATAACCGACCTTTTATACCTTTGTTATGCTCACATCAAATACGGTGTATCCTGCATGGACGTATTTGAGCAGGTGAAGCAGCGGTATTTGGACATTCGGGACGAGCTTGGGCTTAATACCCCGCTCGAGGCCGAATTTGACGCGCTGTGGGAGCGCATGCAGCACGGCATAGGCGAGGATGAACTTGTAAGCCGCGGCGAATACTTTTCCGCAAGGCTGCTGGCGGACGCGCTGGGCTATGACTTTATTGACGCAAAGCTGTGGCTCACATTCGCGCTGGACGGCAGCATAGATGAAGAAGCAAGCTACTCCGCGCTCAGGCGCATTGCAGCCAACAGGCGGGCGGTAATACCCGGCTTTTACGGCATTGCCCCCGGCGGGCGCATACTCACGCTCACGCGCGGCGGCAGCGACGTGACGGGCGCGCTGGCGGCGGCGGCGCTGGACGCGGACGTATACGAAAACTGGACGGATGTTTCGGGCATACTTATGGCGGATCCGCGCATAGTTGAAAATCCGGAGCATATAGACAGGCTTACATACAGCGAACTAAGGGAGCTTAGCTACATCGGCGCGCAGGTGCTGCACGAGCGGGCGGTTTTCCCCGTGCGGGAGAAAAACATTCCCCTTAACATACGCAATACTAACGAGCCTGACCACCCCGGCACAATGATAATGCGCGACATTGACGACAGCGCGGAGCAGAACCGCAGCTTTATAACGGGCATAGCCGGCAGGAAGGGATACACGGTGGTAACCCTTTCAAAAACGGGCATGTCCTCAACGCCGGGTGTACTGAGGCGGATACTTGAAATATTTGAAAAGGCCAACGTGAACGTTGAATACGTTCCTTCGGGCATAGACAGCCTGTCTCTGGTAGTGTCCAGCGCGAGCGTGGCGGACTGCCTGTATTCGCTGCTTGGCGAGCTTGAGCGGAGCATAAAGCCGGACCATATAAAGACGGAATCAGATTTGGCCGTTGTTGCGGCAGTCGGCCGCAGGATGGCCTTCCGCCCCGGCATATCGGGCAAAATATTCGCGGCACTGGGCGAAAACGGCGTGAACATTCGCATGATAACGCAGGGCCCGGAAGAACTGAACATTATAGTAGGCGTTGAGGAAAAGGATTTTGAGCAGGCAATACGGGTGCTGTACAGCAGCTTTGCCACGATAGGGTAAGGAGCATAACATGAAGCAATACAGAATAGGCATACTGGGCGCAACGGGCGCGGTTGGGCGCGAGATGATTAAGGTGCTGGAGGAGCGTAAGTTCCCCATAAGCGAGCTTAGGCTGCTTGCGGGCGCAGGCAGTGCGGGCAAGCGCATAAGCTTTATGGGCAAGGAGCATACGGTTGTTCAGGCGAGCGAGGATGCGTTCGAGGGGCTTGACATAGTGCTTGGCGCGGCGGAGAACGACATTGCCATGCGCTTCGCCCCCGCAATAGTTAAGGCTGGCGCAGTATTCGTGGACAATTCAAGCGCGTTTCGTTTGTATGAGGACGTACCGCTGGTAGTGAGCGAGATAAATCCCGAGGACGTGCGTAAGCACCGCGGCATAATAGCCAACCCCAACTGCACTACGATAATATCGCTGGTGGCGCTGAACGCGCTGAACAAAGAAAGCCCGATAGAGAGCATAATAGCATCATCCTATCAGGCGGTTAGCGGCGCGGGCGCGCAGGGCATAAGCGAACTGAGCGAGGAAACGGCGGCAATAGCCGCGGGCGAGGCCGTTAAGCCAAGCGTTTTCCCGTACCAGATAGCATACAACGTGATACCGCAGATAGGCTCCGAGGCCTTCATGGGCTACACGAGCGAGGAGATGAAGCTGCAAAACGAGGGGCGTAAGATACTGCACAGCCCCAAACTGAAGGTAAGCTGCACATGCGTGCGCGTGCCTGTATTCCGCAGCCACAGCGTGTCCTTATTGATACGCACCAAGGAGAAAATAAGCGTAGCGCGTGCGCGGGAGCTGATAGCCGCCGCGGCGGGCTGCCGCCTTACGGACGACATTGCGAACCGCATTTACCCCATGCCGCTTGACACGTCCAATCAGGATCTGGTCTACGTTGGCCGTATACGCGATGACCTGACGGACGAGCGCGGGCTTAACCTTTGGTGCTGCGGTGATCAACTGCGCAAGGGCGCCGCAACCAACGCCGTACAGATAGCGGAAATAGTCGCAGGCCTATAAGCAACACAAAACCGCCGTACATCATTCGTGGTGTACGGCGGTAAAACATCATTTCACCTTAAATAGCATATAAGATTCACGCAATCGGGCAGGGATTCGTCCACGTAGCCGCTGTCGGCAAAACCTGTTTTTTCATAAACATGCAGCGCGGCGGCATCATCCTTCTTCACGCATACCTCAACATGGTCAAAGCGCGCTTCTGCCTTCAACTGAGCAAGTATCAGCTCCAGCGCGGCCGTGCCGTAGCCCCTGTTCTGGAACCGCTCGTCTATCATGAACTGCTGAAGGTCATAGCCAACGGGTTCATCGATAAAGTCCCGCACAAGTGCAACGCCGACCATCTCCGCATCATTACAAATGCCTATCACGCGCGCATTGCAATCGCGGTAAACATATCCCCGCGCGATTATACCGATCGGCGGCGCAAGGAAGCGCCGCTGCGCTTCGCTCACGCTGAGCCGCGCAATCTCAAGCCAGTTCGATTCGTCAACATCCGTAAGCCTTATCATCAACTCTCCATTATATTGCGTTCAGCGGGCCGCCGCGGTCAACTATGGGCGCGCTCCATTCGCCAAGCTCCCCGCCGTACTGCGCGGCAAGGTTTATCACGCGGGTCGTGAGCGCATCCACATCCGCCTTTTTAAGCGAGCTCAGGCGCACAATATCCGCCCCGTAGGCCAATTCACGCTCCGGCGAATAGTTAGGCCCGGCATAGGCAAAACCCGCCTTGCGTGCAGCCTCCGCAAAATTGAGCATTATGCTTTCGGTCGGGAAATACACCGTGAAGGTAACGCGGCGGACCGCGCCTATGCAGTCGCCGTGTTTTTTCATAAGCGCAATATGGTCGCGGTTAAGCTCCGTTTGCAGCTTTGCGGCATCCGGATAAAGCAGGGTTTTATAGGTGAGCCAATCCGGTTCGTCCGCAAGCCCCGCGGTGCAGTCCATAAGCGGCGTTTTTTCGGCAATGGTTTCGCCCCGCTCGAATTCCTCGGCATCGTGAATATAGAAATAATACTGTATCTGCGCGTCTATTTCTATATACCCCGCATACAGTGCGCCAAGCTTTTTTATCAGCTTATCCTTAACGCCCGATGCTATGCTGCGCTCTATCGCGCTGAGCGTTTCCCGCTTTTCGCTGCGGCTTTGGCAGCTTACATACATCAGCAACGGGCGCGCCGCCCTGTCGGCATCTATCAGCGCCATGTCCGCGCCGAAGCGCGCCATCGCCCCGTCAAGCGGCCAATCGTATTCAAACCATTGCGCGGAATTATCCCTCATCGCCTTATTGCAGCACGGCCTTTATCCTGCGCACGCCGGCACTGGAGGCCTCCTCCTTCTTTATCTTGAACGTGCCCAGCTCGCCGGTATGGCTGGCATGCGGGCCGCCACAGATCTCCTTTGAATATTTGCCCATGGTATACACCTTTACCTTTTCGCCGTACTTATCGCCGAAAAGGCCTATTGCGCCCTGCGTACGGGCTTCGTCAACAGTCATTTCCTCGCAGGTTATGGGTACGTCCGCCTGAATGGCTTCGTTGACCAGCTTTTCAACTTCCTTGACCTCTTCGGGAGTCATCTTGCGCTCAAAGCTGAAATCGAACCTGAGCCTTTCGGTTGTTATGTTGCTGCCCTTCTGCGCAACGCCATCGCCAAGCACCTTGCGCAGCGCCGCCTGAAGCAGATGCGTTGCGGTATGCAGCCGCGCGGTAACCTCGTTTGCTTCGGCAAGGCCGCCCTTGAAGCGCTGCTCCGCGCCCTGCTTACTCTTGTTCTGATGCTCACTGAACGCGGCCTCAAAGCCCGCACGGTCTACGGTAAGGCCGTTTTCGCGGGCCATTTCCTCTGTAAACTCTATCGGAAAGCCAAACGTATCATAAAGATGGAACGCGGTAACGCCGTCTATTTTGCCGTCCGCAAAGCTGCCCTTCATGCGCTCGAACTCCTTCATGCCCTTCTTTAGGGTATGCTGGAAGCGGGCTTCTTCCTTTGCAAGCTCTGTGGTTATCTTTTCCTGATTTTCCTTGAGTTCGGGATACACATGGCAATATCTTTCTATAACGGCCCCGGCAACCTTGGAAAGGCTGTTTTCCGGTATGCCTATCTGCATGGCGAAGCGTATCGCGCGGCGGATAAGGCGGCGCAGAATATAGCCCTGGTCCACATTGGACGGGGTAACGCCCCTTGGGTCGCCCAGTATAAAGGTTGCGCTCCTTATATGATCCGCAATTATGCGGAAGGCCTTCTTTGTGGCTTCGTCGTCATTATAATTCTTGCCGCTCAGCTCCGCAATGCGGGCAATTATGGGGGCGAAGCCATCGGTATCGTATACGCTTTCCGCGCCCTGAAGGGTTGCAATGGTCCTGTCGAGACCCATGCCGGTATCCACGTTGCGCTTGGCAAGCGGGGTCACGTTGCCTTCGGCGTCCTTATAATACTGCATGAAAACGTTGTTCCATATTTCAAGGTACTTGCCGCAGTCGCAGGAAGGGTTGCACTCAGGGCAGCACTTGGGCTTGCCGGTATCGAAGAAAATCTCCGTATCCGGGCCGCAGGGGCCGGAGTTGCCGGGTATCCACCAGTTATGCTTTGCGCCAAGATAGAATATATGGCTGGGGTCAACGCCCATTTCCACCCAACGATCGTGCGATTCGGTATCGCGCGGGGCATTTTCATCGCCCTCGAAGCAGGTGAAATACAGCCTGTCCTTATCTATGCCCAGCCATTCTTCGCTGGTGAGCAGCTCATAGCTCCAGGCTATTGATTCATGCTTAAAGTAGTCGCCAAGGCTCCAGTTGCCCAGCATTTCAAAAAAGGTGCAATGGCTTGCATCGCCAACTTCGTCAATATCGCCGGTGCGCAGGCACTTCTGCACGTCCGTAAGGCGCTTGCCCGCGGGATGCTCCTGCCCCATAAGATAGGGCACGAGGGGATGCATACCGGCCGTGGTGAACAGCACAGATGGATCGTTTTCGGGAATGAGAGAGGCGGAAGGAATGACCTTATGGCCCCGTTCTTCAAAGAACTTCAGGTACAGCGACCTGAGCTGATCGGAAGTAAGGTTCTTCATATGTATCGTATATCTCCTTAAATGTTTACAGTTTTGGCCCAATAATGAATTATATCCCACACACAGCCGCCTTGTCAACGTGGGGCGCAGGCTGTATAATTTATATATGAAGATACGTTCGTTTTTTAGCGGCAGAAACCGCCGCATAAGGAAAAAACATACCCGCCCGGTCATAATGCTGAAAGGCGAGCAGGGAAAAAAGCTGCGCCGTGCGCTGATAATAGCCGGTGCTGCGGCCGCAGTCATACTGCTGGCGCTGCTGCTCAGGCCAGAGCCGGTGCTGATGAACAGCGCGGAGATTGCCAACGTTTGGAACAATGGCGTGCTGCGCGTTGGCCTGCGCAACGATGTGCCCGGCCTTGCGGAGGACGGAACGGGGCTTGAATGGGAAATAGCTCAGGCGCTGGCGGAACGCATAATGTCCAACTCCGATGATTACACTGGGGATATTCCCGCGCTTGAAGCAGTTGAGGTGACAAGCATGAGCGTTGGCGCAAAGCTGAGGGACGGCAGCATAGACGCAGCAATATGCCTTATGCCGCGCGGCGCGAACGCCGCATACGCCTACTCCCGCGCATATTATGACGACCCGTGCTACATACTGGTTAAGCCCGGCAACGAGAACGCGGACATGAGCAAGCTGAAGGTGGGCTGCATACAGTCGGCAAGCAGTTCAAACCTATATGTGCCGTCCGGCGCAACGAGGAACCTGCTTTTCAGCTATTACAGCGACTATAAGGATTCCGGCTACGACACGGCAAGCATAACCGGCTACGCATCGTATACAGACCTTTTTGACGCGCTGGACAAGGGCCAAGTGGACGCGATTGCCATAAACGAGCTGATGCTGAACAAATACGGCGAGGGCCGCGCATATGCAAAGCACACAGCCGACATAGGCACGCTGCATTACGCCGTGGCCACGTTGAGCGCGAACAGCGCAATAGCCACCGTTGCGGACATGATGCTTTCCGAAATGGGATACTGAGCAAACAACTAAAAGCCCGCCTGTGTAAAGGCGGGCTTTTTATATGTTTAGTTTCTATTTAACATCTTTGCTGTATTCGGCGTTCTGCGCATCGCGCGGGAAAACCACGCTGTTGTCCATTATGGCGCGGCAGATATAGGCAAGATCTGCCACGGTGAGCCGCCCATCAGCATCAACATCCATGCTGAGCATGTCGTTCGCGCCCGCACCGCCATCCGCAATGGCCCGGCACAAAAGCACGGCGTCCTTCACGCCTATTGCGCCATCCCCATCAACATCGCCGGTCAGGGCAAGCGACGCTGCGCACGCGGCTATTACGGCAAGCGCGACAAGCGCCGCAATGGTTCTTTTAAGCTTCATCATTCATTCCCTTCCGATATCATTTGGCAAAGGAGCACGCCGTCCGCCGCGTTCACCTTGCCGTCATTGTTTATGTCCGCAGCGGCAAATTCGGTGCCGCTCAGCACAGCATCACCCATTATATACCTGCATATCAGTATAACGTCCGCAATGTCTATTTTCCCGTCCGCGTTTACATCGCCCTTGCCGGGGACCTCTTTGGGATTAACGGTATGAAGTTGGTAGTTCATATCCGTATACACCACCGTGCCGCGCCCGTAGAAGCTATTATTTAGATTCAGCCTGCCCGCGGCTATCTCCGTCACTATCGTGTTCCCTTCCACATCTTTAAGCTTTCTTACGGTGCTTTTTTCGGTATTGTAGCACATTATAGCATCCGTAACAGACTGTGTGCTGAACTTACCGTAAACAAGCCTGCCGTCAACCACGGCAAAGGCTGTTGCGTTTTCGGCAATAACATCATTAGCCTGACGCTTAGTACCGTAGGGCGTTGAGTAGATATTACCCTTCGTATGCCGAACCACCGTTCCGTTGACGGTCTGCTTCCAAAGCATACTGTCGTTATAGTACCATTTGCCGTCAATATATGCCATGCCGCACCGTATACCGCTCCAGAAACCGGAATTGTCGTGCGCTGTCACTGCTGCAGCGGGCGTTTTATCAAACAAAACGCTCGTGGTAGCATCATATGTTGCATTTTTGAAATGGCTCGCCCTTATATTAGCTTCGGTGTTCATGAAATAATCATGTTGGCAATACCCCATGTAGTCGCCGTCGTTCGTATAATCGCCCGCTTCCAACCTCGGATCATCCCATGTAACGTCGGAATGATACCATCCCTTCTCGGTTTCGATTATGAGCCATGCGTGGTCGATATTCTTTGAGGATACAAAGTAGCTTTTCACGCCGTTTTTGGACAGCAAATCCATATATGCCAGCGCGTAGCCATGGCATACGGCAAGGCCGTTCACCAGCACGCCGTAGGCATTATACATATTCGGGTTATCCTTTGAGCCGCTTTCCACGGCAGCATAGTCATAGCGCGTATGTAGGGCTAAGTAATCATGTATCGCCAAGGCAATTTCGGTTTTGCTCATGCCGGAAGTGCCGTTGGGAAACAGACTATTCAGCACGGCCTGCTTTTCGTTATCATAATCGGCGCGCATGGAAGCCGCATCTGCTTTAAGGCCAAGGCTGAGCAGTGTAAATTTACCATCGCTGGAGATGGAGTATTCCATACCACCGTCTTTGCATACAAAAGACTGCGGCACGCTGTTCAGCACGGCGGATATCGTGCTGTCGAGTCCCTTTTTGTTCGCGCCATCCTCAACATAGTTTATATTAAGATCGCTCAGATCTATGCTGGGGGTAAGGTTTAGTATGGCATCGCGCAAACGGGCGGCAAAGGTAGCGCGCTTGGCGGTAGTAAAGCTGCCGTCGTCGGTTTCATCGGCAAAGACTGCTGCTCTGGCCGGCAGGTTCTGCTCAAAGTCAATGCTTAGCTGTTCGCCGTAAAAATCGCCAAACTGGAACACGCCGTCCAGCTCGGCGGGGATTTCAATAGTTTCGTTCCCGCTCGGCGCAGGCGTTGCGTCCACGTCTATAAGCGGGGCATCCTCCGCATCCGGTTCGGGTTCGGCGGTCTGCTCCGCTTCTGTTGTTTGCTCGGGTTCAATGGTCTGTTCGGGCTCTATCGTCTGTTCAGGTTCGGTTGTCTCGCCCTCCGCAAATGCGCACACGCTTGTGAGCATAAGCGCGGCAAGTATAATGCAAAGCAGTTTCTTTTTCATATGTGTTTCCCCCTCCTGATCCGAATATTATTCGGGGCCAAGTTTGTTACGCTTGGCCCCAAGGTTCGGGTATGTTCAGTTAATATCAGTTGCCGCGCTTGCGCATGGTCACATATGCCGCGCCGAGCAGCGCCAGCAGGCCAAGGCCGATAAGCATGCCGCCGCCTATTACCGCGCCGTCGTTGCGCTGTGCGCCATCCAGCACGCTTACGCCGTCCGCATTGTCTATCACGGGGCGCGCGTTTGCGGTGTTCTCCATGCCCTGTATGAAGCCCGCGCTTGCGGGAGTCATGGTATAGGGATGCTCAACCACGGTTGCGTCGCCGGTGGTAGGCATAAGTACGCCCACGGTAATGCCCGTTGTGCCGCTGCCGCTTATAACGCTGCTGCCCTTGAGCATTTCCTTAAGGTAGCTGATGGGATAGAATATGCGGTACATGCCCAGCTTTTCAAGCGCACCGGGGTTCACAACAACCTGCATACCGAATGCGGAGTTGATTATAAGCGTATTGCCGCTTATGTCCACCGCGCGGAGCACGCCCTGCGGCACCCTGTCGTAATAGCCGGCATTGGCGGTTATAACGCTGCCCTGTCCGCCGCGAAGGAGCGTCCAGTAAACCTCGTTCCAGAAGTTATCCTCAGGATCCCTTTCAGACTCGGTGGGCAGTACGGGTGAAGGCGCGGGAGTGTACCAGCCTATGGCAAATGTCACGTTGCTGTTTTCTATTTCAAACTGCAAGCCGTCCGCGGTCTTTTGCGGCACTATGGCTTTCATCTTGCCCTCGCCGTCGGGTATCAGCACCACAAATTCGTCATTCTTATCGGAATCGGCGGGGTAGGGCACGGTCACCTGCATCTTGCCGTTTGCAAACGTTACAGGCTTGCCTGTGTTATCCTCAAAGCTGATGTTTTCATACACAACATCGCCGTCGCCGACATTATTGAACGCGGGGTTATTCTTCACTTCCCCTTCAAGCGCGCCCGGTGCGGCATCGGCAAGCTTGCCCTGCACATCTTCCGGCTTCACCTCGTTCCCTGCGTCGTCCTTATATTCCATTTCCTTGCCCGCATCGGGTATCGGCGTAACCGCAAAGCCCTCGGCATTGGGCTTACCATCCGGCTTAACGGGGTCTGCTGTTACGGAAACGGTTATATCAATGCTTTGCTTATCGCTTGTACCGTCAAAATACTTTTCGGTATAGGTAAGCGTTATGGTAGCGGTGCCAAGGGTGTTCAGCAGGCGCGCTTCCTTTGCGCTGTCAACTGCCGTACCGTCGCTCATGGAGAGTACAACATCGGCATGATTCAGCGCCTTCTTTGCGCCGGACTTATACACGGCGTGTATCTTACCGTCGAAGCCGATGGTGGTCGCTTCCTTCAGCTTATAGTTGTACTCTATCTGGTCAGCTGCAAGCTTAACGCCTTCAAGCACGTCCACAACGGTGAAGGTGTGGGTATAGGTTATGCCGCTGTTCGCCTTATCAGTGAAGGTGACAGTCTTGGCGCCGAGGGCGGCTTCGCCGGTCGCTGCGGCGTCATAAGTGGTGGTCATTTCGACCTTGGCGGCATCGGTAACGTCAAGCGTCTGGTCCGGTGCGCCGCTGCCGAACTTGGTAACGAGCTGCACGCCGGTGAAATCAAGCGCGTCGCCCAGCTTCACCTGAGTGGGCAGGGTGCCAACGATGCTGTTGGTGTAAGTATCCTGCGCCAGGGTCACGGTAACGGTGGCGGTGACGGGGTTATAGTTCTTGTCGGGCGTGAAGGTGAGCGTCAACTCAACCTTTTTGCCGATGTCCGCAGTGGTAAGGCCGGACTTGACGGTGAACACGAGGTTCTCGCCATCTATCTTAGCTTCGCCGTCAAGAATTTCATTAGTTCCGGTGGTAACGCTCCACTTACCGCTTACGTTTGCGGGAGCAAGCTGCAAATCGCTCAGCGGGCGGGTCTGCGCGCCCGCAAGCATGAACGCAACGGTGTATTCCTTATTGGTCGCGCTCATGCCGGCCTTGTTGATAACAAGTTTAACGGTGTTGGCAGTCAGGGTATAGTTCTTGCTGCCCTCAGCGGTCAGCTTGGCGGTTGCGCTGTAAGTACCCGCGTCAACGGGAAGCGCATCCTTATCATTATAGGTAAGGGTATAGAGCGTTTTGCCGTTATCAGCCGCAACGCGGTCGTCGGTAACGCCGCTCACCTCATGCGTCTTGCCGTCATATGTAACGGCGGCGGGCGCGGTGAGTGTGACGTTCAGATCGGCCTTTTTCACCTTGCCCGTTGCGGTTTTAACAACGTTCAGGCTGTAATTGCCGGCATCCTTGCCACCGATGATATAGGTCACCTCGACCCTCACGGCGTCACCCGCGTAGGCATTGGCATATGTGCCCTTCGCGTCCTGATACGTAACTTCATCGCCAGCTATAACGCCCTTAAAGCTAATGGTAACATTCGCGTCGTCGGTACGGCCATTGTAGTCCTTTTCTTTAACGTCAGCCGTTACGGTCACGGGCTTTGCGGTAATGTCGGCCGTAAGCTCAACGGTGGGTTTTTTCAGGTTGTAGTTGTCCTTGTCCGTACCGGTGAGGGTTATGGGCGTGGTATTCTTAACGGTCTTGTTCGTGCCGACATTCTTATCATCGAACTTAAACGTGAGGCCGGACTTATCGAAGCCAACATCCGTACCTTCTATCATGCCGTCAAGCTTAGCGTTGGTGCTGTTAACCACGGCATCGGCTTTGCCGTCATACACCTTGGACTGTGCCTCGAAGCCTGTTACGGTAACTTCCTTCTTATTTATTATAAGCTTCGCGGTTGTGCTGCCGATGTAGTTCGTATCCTCGTAGCTTATCGCCACGTCATACGTGCCGGCATCGCGCGGTTCAGCAACGGTTTTACCATCTTTGGTGTAAGTCACGGTCAGCTTGCTAACATCAACGGCATCGCCACTGATGTTAGCCTTGCTCAGGTCTATTCCCTGCGTTTTTCCGTTGAAGGTAACGGTCTTGTCATCTATGCCCGTGATGATAACAGGATCCTTCTCGACAACACTTATAACGAAGGAGATAATTTTATATTCTACTTCGTCCGCCGTTACTTTTACATCTACGTTGTAACTTCCCTTATTATCGGTCGTGATTCCTTGCGGCTTTACGATTATGTTAAGTGTACCGTTGCTCGCAAGTTCTGTGGACACTGCATCAAGCTTAAAATTATCGACATTTTCGCCGCTCAGGGCAGCCTTAATGTTGGTAATAGTACCAGTACCTATATTCTTTATTGTCCCTGTCAGGCTTTCGGGCAACGTTCCGCCAACGCGCACATTCTCGCCAACAACGCCGGAACCTTCAACTTCCCACTCATATGTGTGCGCAGTCGTTACCGTTGCGTAGACTGCCGGAGAGGGGTTATAGTTGTTATTGCCCTTAACGCGGGTGAACACATAATATGTAGTCGCGGGTTTAAGGCCGGTGGTGATAATGGTCGCCGCCCACTTGGTGTCGGTAGGTTCTTCGCCCGTGGTGTTGATGGCATACTCCTGTTTTTTATCAAAAGCTACAACAAAGCTATCGGATTTTATATCCGTTACAGTAGGCTCGGCGGGCTTTTTCTGATCTGCCCTTGCTATGGTGAACGTTGCGTCCGCCCAGGTCGTGCGGTTGGCAGAAGTTTCGCTGGAGGTAAACGTTACCTTAACTTTATATGTACCTGCTTCGGTAGGAGCAGATTTAAGTTTGTTATTCAGGCTGTCGAAATACTCAATAGTCGGCTTCTTGCCATCAACTTCCGTGGGAGCAATTCCGGGCGTCTTGGCGTTGCCGTCATAGGTGAACTCAGTTCCGGTAATTTCAATGGATACGGCAGGCTTCTCCTTAAACACAGCGGTTATCGTCACGTCCTCGCTGCCCATGGTGAAGATTATCGGGTTAGCCTTCGCTGCTTCTTCTGTCAGGGTTATACCGGTAACTTCCCACTTGACGAACTTGTGGTCAAAGTCACCGGGGTTAGCGGTAAGTTTGACCTTGTCGCCTTCGCGCACGGTGCCTTCGGGAATACCATCAACCGTGCCGCCTTCGCCCGCAGTAACGGTCAGATTGCACGGGGCCTTGTCAATAGTAACAGGATCGCTTTGAGCTTCCTCACTCTCTTTATGGGTAGCGGTCTCGGGATAACGAGCTATGACATAGTAAGTCATGCCGTAATTCACCTTGAACGTAGTCGCCTTGCCAAACTTAAAGTCAGTAACATCCCCCATCAGCATATATTCCGCATTTGGGTCTACGTTAGTAACGGTTATAACGTTCTCGTTGGCTTCGATTATGGGCTTGGCGGGGGCATCCTTCGTGGCTTTTTCGATAACATCCGTCAACTTGGACTTCAGTTCGCCGGTGTACTTATCAGCAGTAACTATTATATAAAGCTGCTTGCCAATATCCTTTTCACCGATCTTATATTTATCTCCGGTGGCTATTGAATCGGCTTCGCCATCGCGGTACCACTTTATGGTAGTTATGGCAGTCTCCCAGCCAGCATTGGTAATAAGGGGGCTTGCGCCGAGCGTTGCGCCGTAAAAAAATCCTTCCTTGGTATATATATTGGCAGTACCGGCTATAGTGGCCTTGGTTACGGTGACCTTGCAGCTTGCGGTCTTGTCTCCGCAGGCAGCGGTTATGGTGGTTTCGCCCAATCCAACGGCAGTCACAACGCCGTCCTTAACGATAGCAATGTTATCGTCCTTGCTGCTCCAAACTACCTTATCGGTAGTGTCGGCGGGTTCAACGGTTGCGGTAAGCGTAGCCGTTTCGCCGCGGGCTATGGTCAGCGTGTCCTTGTCAAGCGTTATGCCCGTGCAGAGGTTGACGATGGTGAGGGTGGCGGAAGCTTCGTCATATGTAATCGGATTTATATCAATAGTTCCATCATACATTTCATCTGCGCTGAGTTTTATTACCGTATTCCCTACTGCACCTTCCTTCACGGTAAAGTTTACAGTAAATATCTCACCATCAATATGCATGGGGTTTTCAGTAGTGCTATCTGACGCAGTAATAGCTACTCTTCCATCTATCGATGTGTCTATAAGCGTACCAAGCAAAACGCTGTTAGCCTTTATAGAACTTGCATCCAATTCAAGTTTCGTGCTATCATACAGCATAACTGTCGTCATAGTACTGATATCTTTGGATGAAGTCAGTTTAGCAATAACGCTTACCGTATCTCCCACGGCATATGTGAGTGTCCCGGCACTTGTTTCAATTTTGAATTGTGCCTCTTTTTCGCCTTCAGCCACAGTAAATGATGGCATTATCGTCGTAACCATCATTATTATGGCACACAGCAGAGCGATTTTCTTTCTCATTGCTACCTCCTCGCTTATATGTACATATTACTTTATGTTGAAATCAGCATCGCGTTTGTTTGCTTTATATTGTAATATAAACATAGCATCCCGCAATGTAATTTTACCATCTTTATCAGTATCCGCACACAATGCACTAACACCTGACAATGTTCTCTTATTTGCTTTAGCCTGAAATATAAACATAGCATCTCTCAACGTAATATTCCCATCGCCATCTACATCACCAAGCATCCTGCCGCCCAGCGGGTCATCGGTTACGGTGGGTTGAGTTATTGGGCTGAGGGCGCCGTTGGCGTCCTTTGTGGCTATGGCCTTGGGCTCTGAGATAATGCTTTGGCTTGCGCCCGATTTTTTCATCGTCAGCACCGCCACGCCGCTGCGCATGTCCACGCCGTCGGTATTGGGTGAGGCATTGCGGCTTATAGTTATGCTGCCGCCGTCTATGCTAACCGTAAACGGACAGTCGCTTGCCGCTGCAATATCAGTATACCCGTCAAGCGTAAGCTGCATGTTCAGCCGCTGCAAATCGGCAATGTTCGCCTTGAGCGAAAGCGTAACAACGCCGTTTGCTTCGCTTGTGATGCAGTATACCGTGGGCGCACCCGCCGTGGGATAAGTCACGCTGTTGCTCACGGTCACGTTGGTTGGCGTAAACGTGCTGTCAGCAGGGGTCAGCGCGGGGGCTGTGGTATTATCCCCGGGCATACATGCCGCAAAGCCTTCTTTGGCTATCTTTACGCTTGCCGTGCCCGCATTTTCACCCGTTACCTTGAAAACAAGGTTGCCTATCGCGGTTCCGTTTGCAATGCCCGTACTATTCTTGTTGATTATGTTGGCGGCGTTAAGGAGCAGTATTTTAATATTGCCGTCCCTAATCTTTTTGTGATAGTTGAGCGCGCCGTTTCCCGCTTCATCCGCGCTGCCGATAAGCGGCGTGTACGATACGAATTCAAGCTTGGCACTGTCGTACTCAACATTGAACTCCGCGCCGCCAAAGCTTGCAACAGCCGCATCAAACTTAACATTGACGCTAAGATAATCGCCCACCGCAAGCGCAGCGTTGCCGCCGCTAAGGCTTATGGCGATATCTCCCCCCTCGGCAAGCGCAGCGAACGGCAGCACAAACGCCGCCATTATGCACGCGAGCCAAGCTGCTACGATTCTCTGTCGTTTCATGTAATGCCTTTAAACTCCTTATGTATTTGGACCGGAGCAGGCGATGGGCATACCTCCACCACCTATAGTTATATAGTATTATACCCGCAAAAAGCAATATAAGCAAGGTTATTCTGCTCCTTCGCGGGTATTATTCACAAACTGTTGATTTACTTGTTATTTCCTGCCAATTACCTGCGGCGCATGGCGCGGATGGCCAGATAAATAGAGGCTATCCCCGTTATCACAGCCGCCGCGAAAAGCAGCCACATCCAAACCGAAGGCCCGTCGTCCTCCGTTTCGGCAACGGTCACCTGCGCGGCATCCGTCTGCGCCGCGTCCGTCTGCACGGGAGAGTCTGTCTGCGGTGCCGGGGATTCAGCCGCCTGCTGACTGCCCACGGACACAACGGTTTCGGTAACGCTTGTGCCGTCCTCGCTTATGGCATAAATTACGGCTTCGCCCTCCGCATGGGCTGTCACGCTGCCGCTTTGGTCAACGGTAGCCACGCGTTCGTTGCTGCTGGACCATATTGTGCCGCTTCCGCCGGAAATGGTGGTGTTCTGGCCTATGTCCATTGTAACGTCTGCATCGGGGTTGGCGGTAGCGGCAGGCGCCTGCGTGGGCTGCGCGCTCTGCTCCGGTGCAGCAGTTGGCGCGGGAGTGTTAGTCGCGGATGCAAGCTCCAGCGTGGCGCTGCCCTCGGTATATGCAAGCTCGTTGAGCTCTTCGTCTATTATCATGGTTTCCGTGAGCGCATTGTCCAGCTTTATCTCCGTGCTGCCGTGCGCGCCCTCTTTGGGGCGGAACGTGAGTTTGAGAAGTTCGCCCGGCTGTTTGCTGCCCATAAGCGTGCTCCATATGAATATAACGCTGCCAGGCTCTTCGTCATTGGTGGCGCTTATGCCGCCGGAAACTATCGCCCCGTTTTTCACATTGACAAGTTCCAGCATTGTTTCATCATAATCAAGCGCAAGCTGCGCGCCGGCAACGCTTGTATCACCGCTTAGGCTTATGGTAACGGTTATTGTGCCGTCCGCACCGGCCTCGCCCGCGCTTATGTTTATCTTAGTATCCTCCGCAAGCGCCGCCGTGCCCATCAAAAGCACCGCCGCGGCAACAAGTGCGGCAAGTATTCTTTTTGCTCCGCTCATTCTTCTCCCCTCCGTTCGTACAGATATGCTTATTATATAGTACGCTTCGCGCCTTTGCAACCGCGCTCAGCCTTGGAAAATAATTCTGCACAGCGCGGCAGCGTCTGCAACGTTCAGCCTGCCGTCGCCGTTTATGTCCGCATCGGCGTCGCCCTTAGCTATTTTTATGCAGAGCAGCACCGCGTCGCGCACGTCTATGCGGCCGCTTCGGTCAATATCGCCCACCCTGTACGCGCCTTCGGTTTCGCTCATGCGAACGATAAAGCAATAGCTCTCCGCCGTGCCGTCTGCGAAGGCTATATTTAGGCATACTATCTCCTCGGTTTCACTCCCGCAGCCGAGCAGCGTTATTGCCGCGCCGCCGTCCGCCGTGCTCCACTGCGCGCTCAATCCGCTCCCCTCTTCAAACGATACGTCCATGCCGGCTATACTTTTGCCAATACTGAGCGCATAGCGCAGCCGCATATCTTCAAACATCCGCACGGCATCCGTGCAAAGTATGGCATACTCCGCGCTTGCATCGGTGAACAGGCCGACCGTCCGAGCGGTAGTGCTATTGAAAAGCCGCGGCTGAGGATCAAGCCCCGTTACCGTGCCGCTGAACTTTTCTTCCCCGCCGCGGATATATTGCGCACCGTGTGATATGTGCAGCGCAGCGGTTTCGCTCAGCTCTATTGCGCCCGTGTTTATCAGCAGCGCGCCGTCCGCAATGCTCAGCCGCGCACCCGAAAGCAGTTTAAGCGTGACTCCGCGCGGTATGCTCACCGCGCCGTTTACCGCAACAATAGCATCCTGACTTACATGCACCGTATTCGCGCCGGATGAAAGCGCCGCGTTCAGCTCCGCTTCCGTTTCCGCATGGCAGAAGCCGTCCATGCTGCCGTACACGCGCCGCGTGCCATCGCCCGCATATTTGCCGCCGGATGCAAGCATTGCCGTGCCGCCCGCAAATACGCACAGCCCGCGCTCAACTCCGGCCACGTTGCCATATGCTTCATTCGTAAGCGCGGCACATATGTTCAGCTCCGCGCCGTTATAAACCTGCAGCGCACCACTGAGAGTGACTACCGCATTAAGCGTAAGCCTTGCGCCGCCGTTAACGCGAATAAGCATATTTTCGCCTATGTTCCATGCTTGGTTTATACTAACAGGCGTATTTACATCAATAATGTATATAATTTCGTCCGAATACGCGCCGCCAAAAGCCGCGTCCATATCCGCCTGCAAGCTTATGCTTTTTTTGGTGTACCGCACCGTTATACTGTCAAGCCCCTGCCCCGTCACAGATGAGCCATCTTCCGCGTTTGCCCATATGCGCGCAGCCGCGTTGCCGAATGTGATACTTGCGCCGTCGCTTACGGTAAGCGCGCCGCCGTTGACCCATATGTTCCCCGTACACGTAAGCGACGCGCCAGGCGCAAGGGTGAGTGAATTGCCGCCGTTTATCACTATTTCAGTGCCATACGGCAGAGTAAATGCCGAATCAAGCGTTACCGCGCCGCGGGCATAAAGCGCAGCATATTCACCGCATTGGGCAAGCAGCGCCGAAAGCTCCCGACCGTTTGAAAAGCGCAGGGCTTCGCCCTGTTCCGTGCCGAGCGCGGCGCCGTTTGCGCTTTTGTATAGCTTGCCGCCGCCCGTATATTCGCCATTCAGGGCGTTAAGAGTGCCGCCGTCGCGTATGTATATACCGCAGTTCAGCCTGAATTCGCCGGACGCATATTCAACAGCCTCGTTCTCAAGCGCGCCGTTAACCGTAAGCGTGCTGCCGGATTCAATATATACGCTGCCGTAATTAACAACCGTCGCGTTTTCGCCTATTATAAGCTCCGCATTGACTAAGTACACAGCCGTCTGTATGCCGATCAGCCAATTATCATCAAGCGTAAGCGTAAGGCGTTCCGACTCGGCTGACCCGATATACGCTTCGCAAACAAGCGGTGCGCGCACGCCGTAGCGCTCATATTCCTCCGCATGAGGAGCATAAACAAACGCGGAGAATTCGTCCGCCGCGGCAATATAATGCCGTTCAACCCAGCAGGCGTTCTCCGCGTTCCATTCCGCTTCGTTTGCGTTGGCCATAAATACCCCGTCAAGCGCCTTTGACGGCGGCGCGGCGCATAAGCATAACATAATGCACAGGAGCAGGGCAATGTGGGTACGCATACTGTCCTCCGTAGGGTATAACGGCAATGTCGCGTTTTGTGGAATATTATCGACAAATTTATTATACCATACCCGCGCTTTATAGCAAGGGGATATTTATACCTTCATCACAAACCGCTCAAAGGCAATGAGTATTATAAGAAAGCCGAAGTTGAAGGCGGAAAACTCCGCAATGTAGCGGCGGGTGCTTCTGGGGTCGTGCTTAACGTATTCGCGGAAGGTGATAAGGCTGGCAAGCGAGGCAATAAGCGTGCCTACCCCGCCCACGTTCACGCCTATAAGCAGCTCCGCATAGTTGCCGGTGAACTGCGAAAGCAGTATCGCCGAAGGTACGTTGCTTATGCATTGGCAGGAAAGCGCGCTGAAAAGCAATGTGTTTTTTGAAAGCAGGGCGGAAAAGAAATTCCTTACCGCATCCATGCGTGCCATATTGCCCGCGAATATGAAAAAGAACACGAACGTGAAAAGCAGCGGATAGTCCACCGATTCAAGCGCGTGACGGTCGGCAAAGAACAGCACCGCTGGAATTATTATAAGCCCTATCCAATACGGTATGCCGCGAAAAACAATCGCTATCGCCAGCGCAAACAGTGCAAGATACAGCGCAGTGCGTTTGCCGTTAAGCTCTATCTTTTCATCGCTTATCATAAGCGGCTCGTTTTTTACGAATATGATGCAGCACAGCGTGATGAGCACAACGGACAATATGAACGGCGGGGCCATTATGCCCATAAATTCGCCGTTGGGGATATTAAACTTAGTGTAAAGATAAAGGTTCTGCGGATTGCCGAAAGGCGTAAGCATGCCGCCGAGGTTGGCGGCAATATTTTGCATAATAAACGTAAACGCCATATATTTTTGTTTCCCCGTGCTGCTCAGCACAAGGAAGCCCAGCGGCAGAAACGTGAGCAGCGCCATGTCGTTGGCAATGAGCATGGAGCCTATGAACGTTATATACACAAGCGCAAGTATGCTCATGCGCGCCGTTTTGAAAAAGTGCACTATTTTGCGCGCTATAACAAAAAAGAAGTTTATGTCCTTGAGCGCGCAGACCACCGCCAGCACGCAGAAAAGGCAGCTTAGCGTTTTGAAGTCAAAGTAGCCTATGTATTCCTTATCCACGGGCACAAACAGGCTTGTTATCAGCGCCGCCGCAAATGCAATGAGCATAACCGCATTTTTCTTCGCAAAGCCGCGCGCATTGCTTATTACCAATTCCATATATATCAAACCGTCGCTTTCTTCAATAAAATACGCCCTGCGCCGCAGCGCAAAGCAAGCAGTATTATACTCCTTCGGTTTCAAAAAGTCGAGCGGCTAAAAAAATTCCCGCGCCTGATTACTGCGCGGGAGTGGCAGCCGCCTGAGCGGTCTGTTTTTTTCGTTTATTTTTGCGCTTTTGCGCTATAAGGCCAAGCGTTGCGCTGCAAAGATAATGCTTGGCATTCTTGGCCACCTGAAAGCTATGCAGCTCCTTTGGCGTCATCTGCGGAATTGCCAGCCGCCCGCGGATAAGGTCATCCTTTTTTACTATAGTCATGCGGCAGATAAAGCGGCCGTGCCCATGGCAGCGAAACGCGGCATAATAACGGCGCCGGTCGTTGCTGAACCATTCGCCTATGCTGTGCTTCGCGCCGCATATGGGGCAATTGACTATGCGCATATCGTCGCAATTCATAACATCGTGGCGGTTGGTGAAGTATTCCGAATACTTGGCGGGCGGTATTTCAAACATTTTGCCTGCCATTTCCATGCTGCGCGGCACGATTTTTCCGCGGCTGAACTCAAGCGTTTCTTCATCCACCCATTCGCTGACAAGCGCGGTATACATCGCATCCGCCAGCGCATCATGATAGTCAAAGCAATCCGGTATGTGGCAGAATTCCACCGCCTTATAAAGCGCAAGCACGCTGCCCACGCCCATCGTAAGGCTGAATGCGGACTGAACATCCAGCATTTGAACATCCTGCTTTATGGGCAGGGAATAATACTTGGCGTTGTCGTTGAGCACATGCCAATCCCCGCCGCCCCACGCGGCGAACATGGTTTCCTCGCCGACCCAGTCAAGGAAAGCGGTATACGCCTGCTCAAACGTAAGCCTGCTTTCAAGCGAACGCCAGAGCTGCGGCAGCGCCTTTGCGCCCACGCTGAATTCGCTGTGCACACAGGGGTGAATGAATACACTGAACGTGTCCACTATTTTGCGGGCAGATCTATCGTACTTCACCGCGCCTATCTGCAATATTTCAGCGAGCGATTTGCCGTCGCCAACGCCGCTGTTCCATTCCAAGTCCATAACTATCATATATGGATTATAACATATAGTAAGCGGTTCCGAAAAGCATAAGCTTAACGGAACCGCACATTAACATATGTTCTTTTTTGCTCAGTCCACGGCGCTTACGAGTATAAGCGTGAGCGCAATATACACAAGGCTGACCGCGCCGATTACGGACGCGATTATTATGCCCGCAGTTCTGGCCTTTTTGTTTTCTATCTTACGAACGTCCAGCACTATTGCCGCAATGGCCGCAACAAGCGCAACTACCGCACCCCACAAAGGCATAAGTTCGATCCCTACCCTTCTATGCCATACCATGCGGTATGGTTCACACCGCTGCATATTTCGTCCATAACGGTAAGCGCATCGTCATCGGTAACATAGAACGACTTTGCCATCACGTTGCCCTCCGCATCGGTATAGATATACAGGCGAACGTAGGCGGACTCGGTATCGTCGTAAACATAGCCGTCCATCTGCGCAAGGTCGTTGGGATTATCAGGATCCTTTATATCCATATCCACTATGGGGCTGAACATGCTGTAAAGCGGGCCAAAGTCATTATAGATATAGCTCTTGGCATAATCTATTGCGAATTCCTCAACGGAACCGTTATAGTCCGCATAGATATCGTTCACGCAGCGGGCAACGGCATAGTTGAAATTGTTATCGTATATCACCAGCGCGTCGCTTATAACTTCCATAACGGCGTAGCCATACGGATAGTACGTCTGCACGCCCACGGTTGCATCGGCAACGTACATTTCGTCGCCCGCATCCTCTATTATAGTGTCATGCTCCCAGTCGCTGTTGGTTATAACCTGCTCGGGAGTTTCATTCGGCGTATCGGAATTGCCATTGTCATCAACTATTTCATCATAGAAATAGTAACCGTTTGATGTTTCGTCATACATCCATACCAGCATAAGCTGATTATCGTCATCCATATTGAACTGGATAGCAACGTCCGTATTGCCGTCGCCATTGCCGTCCTCGAACGCTATGGCGTTGTAGTTGCCGCTTGTAAGGCCGTATCCTTCAGGGAACTTAACAAAATCGAAAAGCACCTGGTTCTCGTCGTCATGATAAAAATACGCCCCGTCGTCCTCCACGCATACAAGCACGGCGGTGTCTTCCCCGTTGCGGGTTATTGTCCCGCTGTCCACCACCAGGCCCCATGTGCGCCAATCCTGACCCACAACCTCGTTAGGGTCGTTGTCCGCATCGTTAGAGCACGCGCTCAGCGCCATGCACAGGCACAAAAGCACAGCTATGAGTGCCATTCCCCATTTTCTGTTTTTCATTTTTCTCTTTCCTCCCCTTGCTGACGTTTTGGCTCAAAGCATTAATTATGCCGCCATTTCTTCAGCTTAGCCCAAGTATTATATCATGGTATAGTAATAAAATCCAACGTATTCCAATTTTGGATTGTATATTTTTTCGCGATCCCTTTCCACCCGCTCCATCTGCCCTTGCGGGCTTAATCGGCGGAATGCATAATAAATCCCCCCTTAAAATGCAAAAAGCACTGTAGCGCCAGGTAATGCCATGGTATAATAATACAAATACGCATGCAAGGAGGTAATAAGTATGAAAAAATACGGAATCGGCCTTTTGTCCATGGCCATTCTGATTGCAAGCTTTCTGATTTGCAGATTTGCTCTGTTTGATATGCACAAAATGAAGCAATTTCCCCTCGTGCTGCTGATTGCGGGCGGCTTGTTTATAGGCATTTCCATGCTTTTCGGGTGCAACCGCTTCCCGCTTTTCGCATCCCTTGGTTACCCCGTTTCATTCGCCGCAGGGTTGATTTTTTGCCAAGATTACGCCGACCCTACGGGCGCAATGACCCTGAACAATGGGTGGATAATATGCATAATAGTATACTTGGTTATCGTGTGCATAGGCATAGTCGTTGAGGCTATTGCGCGTAAAAAGCGGAAGGGTTGAGGGCGTTTACCGTTTGTTTGAAAGGAGGGCCTCTGCATGAACAAACCGGCCATATTCATTTTGACATTGGCTTGCGCCTTGGCTTTGGTCGGGTGCAGCCCAAATAAGGAAACAAAAAATCTATCGGACGATATGCCATTTGCGGAAACTCCCGATGTCAATTTAACCACGCCTGGCGACATGCCCGCAGACGAGGTATTTGATATTGTTATATCCCATGCGTCGCGGGCGGATTTTGGGGCGATTTACTCAGGCGCATTGAATGAGGAAACCATGATGTTCAGCAGCGTTATGCATCTTCCCATATACAAATTCGATTCATTGGAAGAATTGGAGCAATTCAAGGCCGCGTTTGGGGACTCGCTCGGTATGGATGGTAAATATGACGGCGCTTTGTCCTTCAATGAAGCAACTTCCGGCCGCGATGAGGCATTTTTTGAAGAAAACAGCTTAATGCTCGTCTATGTTGATGTCAGCAACAAGGCAAGTGATTTGGAAGTGAGCAGCATTTTTTGTGACGGGAACACATTCTGCATACATATAATGCCCCGCGACGGCTCTAAATCCACAACCGACGGCGCAGATAGCTATCGTCTTATCACGGTCGCGGTTCCCAAAAGCATGATAAAGGACTGCACCGAGTTTGACGCCGACTTTAATAATGACACGAACTGATTGTTCGTTCGGTCCGACCGAAGCGTTAACGGCGGGACGGCTAAAGCCGGTCCCGCCTTACTTTTGAGGTTTTGTCGGATTAAAAACCGTAGATTGGGTTTAGAACGGCATGTGTTCCGCAATGGGAGCTTGTTCACCGAAGCAATGGCAATCCGCAAGGCATATGCAAAATATACCGCGAGAACAGCCCGCATCACAACAATCAAACCCTTATAGCAGGCGTAAGCTTCCTTCTGCCGTTCATATTTTTTCAGCAGGCATCAAAGCAAAACCAACGGTTTAATCAGGTCTGGCGGCTTGTCTTTCATCAGCATGAGCGCCGGCTCCACATTTTCCAGCCCGTGAAATTTATGTGTAATGAGCTTTTCGGGATGAATACGGCCGGTTTGAATCAAGCGGGCCAGTTTCTCCGAACGCAGTCTACCCTACACTTATGCTGCACCATCTTCCCAATACGCAGTTTCTTCGCACAATGTGATATCATAAAATACCCTCCTTCGCTTTGGTACTATCAATATAGCCCATTTGCGACATAAATACAATACTTTTAGCAACTATTTTCTTCTCAGTTGAGACATATAATATTATTAAGAGGTGAATTTGGTGGACGTAAAACAGCGCATAACAGAATTGATGCAATGCCATGGATGGAGCGAATACCGTCTTGCGAAAGAGTCGGGGCTTTCCATATCCACCATTTCAAATATGTTCAACCGCAATACGCTTCCGAGTATCAGCACATTGCAGGTCATCTGCGACTCATTCGGAATAAGCCTTGCACAGTTCTTCTCAGAAGGAACGGAAGTGGAACTTTCAAAAGATCAGCAGGAATTGTTTTCAAAATGGCGCTTCCTTACGGCAGAGCAAAAAGAGCTTATACTTCAGCTTATTGATAATATGAAGTAAGGATCGTTTATTACAGTTTTCTCAACTTCCTGACGTACAATGACTTCAGACTCATTTATAGTAAAAAAGGTGAAAGATGCAAACAAAAAGAGACATGGCGGATCGGAAATCGTTCATGTCCCTTTTCATTTTGCCTTTGTTAAGCCGGAATTTATTTATTTGGCCTAACCCATTCGCCTGTACTATCTGCTTTAATTAGAACAAGTTCATATCCACCGTTTGGACGACTAAAATAGATTTCCGTGTCTTCAGGGTCAACTTCTAACACAAAGGTACTTGCTGTTCCAAGCGAATTATTAAGTCCGCCAAACGTGCTGTAAAACTCCAAGTAATGTGGCTCTACTCCGCCACACGAATACTTTCTTCATGCAAAGACCTCCTATAATTCCAACTTCGTTATTTTGTTTGGTAACAACTGTAACATATAAATACAACAATGTCAATTATGCGCTATTCCTTTGTTCACTGGGCCGCCTTACTCACTGCCGTTCGCAATTCTCCCTGTTCCTGCCCGTTCTCCGCTTCGCTTCATCCGCCACTGGCGGCGCTCAACTCCGAACCTCGACAGTGAGGCTTAATGTGGGAGTTTGTACTGTACCAAAATGCTCCCCGGCCAGGGAGCTGGCAAGCCGAAGGTTTGACTGAAGGGGAACAACTTGCGGCACTTGGCAGCTCCGAGTTGTTCCCCTTTCGTCTGCTCATTACATTCGCAGCCACAACGCTGGTTGGAATATGGTCGTCTTGCTTCGCTGCCGCTTGCAATACTCCCTATTCCGCCCGATTCTCCCCTCGCTGCATCGCCCACTGGGCGCGCTCGGCTCGAATCCCCCGTAAACGGGGACAGCTTTTGGGTGTGCAACACTATGTGCCAATTCTCCCCTTGCTGCATCCCGCGCAGCGGGCGCTCAGCTCCTGCCCCGTCGCCAGCCAACTTGGAGACTCGTGGCCCGGGAAGATAGAGAACAACAGAATGGCAAAGAAAAAGAACAGTCCGTTTTGTCCGTGCGGCTTAGGGATAATGTAAATCTCTAAAAAGAAGACGGCATAGTTTACAGCAATGTAGGCTATGCCGTCTTTTCTTGCGCTTCAACGGGGATTTCAACGGCCCCGATGAAATTCCAGTAGATGACTATTGTTTGCTTTTTCGTGCGTGTGCCGGGGACCTTTTCTGGCTTGAGGACCTCAATCCTTTCCACGAAGGACCGGATGATTTCAGCGGTCAGTTCCGTGATGTCCGTGTACTTGCGCACCATTCCGAGGAAGGAGTCTACATTCAGCCGCTGTTCCTTTGAGGCGGCAATGAACTCAGTAAGCTCGGCTTTACGGCTTTCCAGCTGATTCTGCTCGGCCTCATAGGAGGCGGACAGCTTGGCAAAACGCTCATCGCTGATCTTGCCCTCCACATTGTCCTCGTAGAGACGCTGAATGATGCCGTCCAGTTTGCCAATGCGCTCCTCTGCCTGTGCAAGCTCACGGGTGCTGTCACGGAGCTGCCGGGTCAGTTCTTTTTCGCTGTGCCGTGTGACCATCTGTATGAAATCCTCCTCATGCTCACGAGCGTATGCGGTGATGAGCCGCAGTTCCCGGAGCAGAATTTCCTCCACCTGAACATTGTGAATCTGGTGCGGAGTACACATTCCTTTGTGCTTGCGATACTTGGCGCAGACGAAAATCTCCTGCTCGTGCGTCCAGCCCCGGTGGCGGACCTGATATAGCTTTGAGCCGCAATCGGCGCAGAACAGCATACCGGACAGGATCGGCATCTCGCCCATCGGTGTAACACGCCGTCTGCCTTCACGGATGCGCTGGACGATATCGAAGCTCTCCTGATCGATGATGGCCTCATGCGTATTCTCGAAGATTACCCACTCGGAGGGATCGTTCGTCAGTTTTTTCTTGTCCCGGAACGATTTTGTGCGAGTTTTGAAATTGACCGTATGGCCGAGGTATTCCTGCCTCGTGAAAATCCGGGTGATCGTCGTATCATCCCATCCGTAAGGGCTGTGACCGTCTGACCGGGCCGGGAGCGTGATGCCGAGCCGCTTTGCGTGGTAGATCGGTATCTCGATCTGCCGCTTCTCCAAAATGGAGGCAATCTGGGAGGGCCCGTAACCGGCGATGCACAAGCGGAATATCTCCCTGACCACCTGTGCGGCCTCCTCGTCCACGATCCAGTGGTTTTTATCCTCCGGGTCCTTCAGGTAGCCGTAAGGCGGATTGGTGCAGAGCGGCTTTCCGGCATTGCCCTTCGCCTTAAACACAGCCTTGATTTTCCGGCTGGTATCCTTGGCGTAGAACTCGTTGAAAATATTGATGAAGGGCGTCATGTCGTTTTCCGTGCCGTTGATACTGTCCACGCCGTTGTTGATGGCGATGAAGCGGATATCGTGGGCCGGGAAAAGCATCTCCGTATACATACCGACCTGAAGGTAGTCCCTTCCGAGGCGGCTCATATCCTTTACGATGATGATGCCGATTTTGTCCTCGTTGATCATGCCGATGAGCCGTTGCCAATCCGGTCTGTTGAAATTGGTCCCACTGTAACCATCATCCACGAAATACATCGTATTCGGGAAATTCTGGTCATCAGCGTACTTTTTGAGAATGGCCTTTTGGAAAGAGATTTGTCAAGGGTGTTTTCTACATCCAACTACAGCTTTGTATAAAAAACAACCGAGCATAAATAATAAATAGACCCTAGCGGTATGAACTGCACCCCATTTGTTAGACAAGTATGATAAAATACTTGTACTAAGGAATGGGGTGTTCATTTATGCGATGCAGCAAGAACGTGAGTGTTCATCTTGTACATTAAAGTTCATCTTATCAAATCTTTAGCATTAGGTCGCATATCGCATTATGAACATCATCGCAAGGTATACAGCAAGCTTCAATCCAGCGCCTATTAACGCAGAATACAAACTGGCTTTAAAATCGAGTTTTCCTCATCCACAAAAGAACCGGGGGATATTGCGGCGTTCCCCCATATCCAAACGCTGCCGTCCCGTTTTACGGCGGCGTTCAAAGTTGAAGTCACAAAAACGGAGTTCACATCTTCCATGATTTTGGTAGGCGAAGTCCTGCTTTTTGTATCGCCTGTTCCAAGCTGCCCAACTTCATTGTCCCCCCATGCCCACAGACTGCCATCGGCCTGTACCGCCAAGCTATGCCTGTTGCTTGCGGCAACAGACACAACGTGCTCCATGATTCTTTGCGGTGTCTTTACGCTGCCGCTATGCCCCACGCCCGCCTGCCCCGCATCGTTATAACCCCAAGCCCACAGGCTGCCGTCCTGCTTTACGACAAGACAGTGATTGACGCCCATTGCGCCAAACGCAACATCTTCCATGATCTTAACAGGTTTATTCGAGAAAGAACTGTACTCAGAAGCGTATTGGGCGGCCGTAGAATCAGGTTCAAAGATAATATCCCGCCCCCACATCCACAAACTGCGATCCTTTTTTATTGCCATCGTATGCATATGTATTTCAGACTCTTCCGACTGCGGGATTACATAAACAATCGAATTTGCGATTCTCGCAGGATATTTCATGTAAACATGCTTGGCATTGCCATACTCAAAGCCCACGCCAAGCTGTCCCCGTGCATTTTCTCCAAAGCCAAAGAGCGCACCCGATTCTCTCAGCACATAGATTTGCGTATTGTAAACCGGATTGACCCAAACCGCATGCACCTTCTCCATTTTTCTTTCAAAAGCATATTCTCTGTATTCAAACTCAAAAGAGGATTCCGTCTGAGCCCTTTTTCTCCATACCGTCCACAACGAACCATCTGTTTTCAATGCCCAAAAAGATGAACTGCGCAAACCATTTGCCATGATTGCGCTTACGCCTTCCATCACTTTTTCAGGAGTCTGTTCAAAATGAGACGAGGGTATTTCTCTGTTGCCCTCCCTGTATGTCGATATATCCCACGCCCATAGGGACATGTCTTCATAAAGAACGCAAAGGAAAGCGCCTCTTTTCCCGTTGGTGTCGGTCCCTACATGAACGGCGTCGGCAACGTGATCTGCAAGCTTCCAAGTCTTTCCAAACCTGCAAAAAGGCTCATCCTGGGTTGATGGGACGCTGTCCATGCTCCAAATCCACAGTTCGCCGTTTTCTTTGACGATAGCAATGTAATCTAATCCAAAGGAAACCGCAGTACCTGTATGGTTTATCAAAGCATGCCCTTCGTCCTGAGGCAAAATGGCATTTGGATCGCCCGGCGCACCTATAGGCCAATAGAATTTATATAGCAAACAAGATGCTGCTAACACAACGTTTACCAGAAATATCAGCAAGGGAATTATCAGGGCTTTTTTATTCATCTGTTATCACATCCTTATGAACTATTGATATAATAAAGCCATAATTGGAGAATGGAGAGGACTTGGGAAGAATGTCCTCTCCAAGGTGTTCATGCGTTCAGCATTTTATAACTGACAACAGAATCATAGTATCGCTCTATCATTATAGTTTATTGTTCTATCCGGGGAGCGTCTGAAGATCAATATCTACTATTTTTGATCAGTTTCATTACCTGATGACGTATTGGTTTGATTGACAAAGGAAAAATATTGCTCATCAATAGCATATGTAACTGCAATAAAATCTCCTCTCCCGCTATACCCTTCAAAAACATAAACCGGGATTAAATACGGTGATGCATCCATTACCTCCATGTTATAGTAGACAAGCCTTGCCGTTTTGACAGTTCCTCTGTTATCCACATCTCCACTCGTATATATGGTTCCGATTCCATTGACAAGGTTTTCAACTGCTTTGTCAAGTTTTAGCGAAGGAAATGCGCCAAATGTCTGATACTGACGTTGAATTTTAGTCACTGAAACGATATCCCCGTCAAGAGAAACATCTACAACAATTCGAGGTGCAACGCCGTTTACTTCAACACCATTTAGGTCTTTATACATAAATTCTACCGTCTTTACCGTTGGATATGCATATTCCTGTCCGTTATCCAGCGTCTTGGTTATGAACCCATTGTCCTTAATTATAGGCTTTTTTGTTTGATAGTCTTCGCTTAATAGACCCGTACTGCTGAGCCATCGTTCAGCCATTTCGATGTATACATCATCAGAATATTTGACAGTCTGTTCAATCTCTCCGAGTTCTTTTTCTTTGGAGAAGCTACATTGAATAGAACCCGATGCCTTAAAAACAATTATGGCATTTCCTGACATATCCTTCAGCGATAGTGTCTGTTGGTTATCGATAAGGCCATATTCGTTGATCCCCGCATACTCGGCAATTGCAGTAATTTCGTCCTTTGTAACTTTGACCGGCATTGCGGAATAAACCATAATCGACTCTTCGTCCATGGCCGTTATCTTGTCTATCTCTAAATCAATCTTTTCAAAAGAAATACGGGAACCAGACGATGGAAGTCTAGATACATTAAGTAGAACATTATCCACTTCTGTGTGCTGTATACAGCCTGATAGCATCGCGAGGCACAGTATAACATATATCAAGGAACGTTTTTTCATTTTGAGCCTCCTTTTCTCCTTACGTTAATCGGTAATCATAGTACACATAATCATTAGCGGTTGTTACGCTATATGGAGAAGGATCATCAGCTACAACTCCAAACCCCCATAAATGATCGTTGCCGCATGAATTATGGTAAAAAGATGAAATTTTATTAAATGTTAAAATCGGCTGCGTTGCAACCCCATAGTTTTTCCAAGCTATTCGTATTGGCTGTGCGCTATCAGTTGCATATGAAGCAAACGTGCTTCCTCCGTTAGCGGTCACTGTCATATTAGTCTTATATCCGCATAACATACCCCGACAGGCACAATACGGTGGCAAGTATGACGGCGAGTAAAAATGAAATCCTGTGTTTCATCATTCTGCTTCTCCTTTGTATTTTATAGTTTTGGCATGTGTTTTCACATCCCTAAAAAATAGATTATTGAAAGCGAGGATAGGTTCCATAAAATACAAAAAATTTTTAGAGCGATGTGTGGAGAAAGGTTATATCCAAACACCCGTTGCGTCTGTGCTCAAAATCCGGCATAACAGGACAGTTATGCTATAATGAACAAACAGCACTTTAAGATTATTGCCGTATTCTAAAAGATGAGGGAACCATTCAGCATCCTCGGCAATCTAATATGTGAGAGATGATCATCCTACAAATGCGGGAGGTAGCAACCGGTTGTGAACAGGGACAAAAAGCTTCAATGGTTTTATGGCCAGATAATAGAACTGAGGGATGAGCTGTTCTACTTTGCGTACAGCATACTGCGCTCCGTGCCCGAAAGCGAGGACGCCGTGAGCAGTGCCATTATCAAGGCGCATACGCATATAGACAGCCTGCGGGACAGAAGCGCGTTGAAGCCGTGGCTGTTTCGCATAGTGAGGAACGAGTGTTACGGCATGGCAAAGCTGCGGCGGCGCACAGTCCCGATTGATGAGGAAATACCTTATTTGCATGAGCACGGAACAGAGCACCGTGTTGATGTTGAAACCGCCCTTGCACGGTTGCCGCAGGAGCAGCGCGAGGCAATAACGCTGTACTATATCTGCGATCATTCTGTAAATGAAATCGCCGAAATACTCGAAGTGCCTTCCGGAACCGTAAAAAGCCGCCTGTCCAGAGCACGGGCAGAACTGAAAAGATTATTGGGAGATGAATATTATGAAATATGATATGCAATTCGCACATACGCTCAGGGCGGGCTTCCCCGCTCCTTCGCAAGGCTATTATAAGCGAATCGATGAAACCATAGCCCTTTTGCAAAGTCGGGATGAAGCGCTAACATGTGCAAAAAGCAAGCATACTGCGCCATTTATAAAAGCCGTCCGCATTGCGGCTGCCGCCTGCGCCGCCGCGGTGCTGCTGTCCGCCTGCACATTCGCCGTAAAACCCGCCCTTGCCGCAGAACTGCCGCTCGTTGGCGATGCGGTATATGCGCTGGCCCCGACCGTATCCGTCAATGCGGAAAAGCTGAACAGAGCTGCCGAAATGGTAAAATCCACCGCCGCCGCATTTGCCATGGGCGATTATCCCACAGCCGCTTCACTGTTCTACCATGGAAACAAGTGGGTTGAAGATGATGATACATATATGAGCGCAAAGTACCTTCACTATGTTTTGCACAGCGCGGAGACTTTCGCAGGAGATGGAGCGGCAGAAACGGTATCGTTTATTGTTACGGGTGCAAACGCCCAACGGAAGGCGTTTCGCTATGAGGCCGTGGTTACGCTTGAACTGAATGGCAAGGGCGAGGTTGTGCAAAACGAGCTGATACGCGCAGAGCTTATAGAAACCGTTCACGGGCTTTATATCACCTCCCTGCGCACGGAGTCCGACGGCTATGCAGAGTACGCCGCAATGTGCAATTCACATGGCCTGGACGGCTTGCAATATGAAAACCCCGCCGCAGGCATTGCCTTTGAAGCGGAATATCTGAGCTACATGACCGTGCATAAAAATGCCGCCATAGGCACGAAGGAAAAAGCCCAACTGCTGGATGATCTGCGGGCAAGGCTTGCCGAAGCGAAGCCAAGCGGACGGGCGCTGCAAGGCATAATGCTATCCTTGGACGCCGAAAGCGCGGCGTTAGAGGAGCAGCATACCCCCGCAGCAATGAGCGCAGAGGAACTGGCGGCGGAGGTCATGTACCGCTACTATATGGGGCAAAAGCTGAAAGAGGTGCAGGATTTTTCCGACATAATGGAGCGCAACGAAGCGACAGACCTGTTCTTCTATGATGCGCGGCTTGCCGTGGATAAAATACTTAACGGCGCCTTATCCGCACTTGATACGGTAGAAAAAGGCACAGCCGACTTGCTCGAGATAATTCAAAGCGGCGATGATCGCATGACCGCCCGCTTCCATGTAAATACCGAGATCACATCAGGCCCCATGTGCGGCGTGGGAGAGGAAATAATACTCACCCTTGAAAAGCGCGGCGCGGGCTGGATTGTCACAGGCTATGACCGCGTGAATGGCGACGGCGTTTATGTGAACAGTCTAAAGCCCCTTGCAGAGCATTATAAGGAAACGGGCTTATCGTGGCAAAATGCCAACGAAAAGGCGTATCTTGATTTGCTTGCGGAGATAGGCTAAAAAATGGGATGGAGTGCATTGTTCAATATACACTCCATCCTATACTTTATCGTTCCCGTTCCTGCCGTTTTGATTTGTGATGTCTTTCCTGTATTTGACGTTGAGACCTTTGTCGCTGCAAAACAATCTGCCGCACCTGCCGATCTTCCGCATCCTCTCTGAGCAGGCGGGATGTTTCCTGCTTGACGCTGAGTAGCATAACAAGAGAAAGCTTCTCCTGCATGGTGTCCTCTAACTGCTGCTCTGCCGCCTTTTCCTGTGTGGGGCGGATGGCCTGCCGCGCTTCATATAGCTCCACCGGGTCAAAATCCGCAGTCTGCGCTTTCAGTTCTGCGTATTCGTCCAAAGCCTTATCCAACTCGGCAGAATATTTCTGCTCCTGCGCCTCTAACTTTTTCAGACCAGCCTCCATGGTGTCAATATCCTTACGGAACGCCTCTGCGCCTGCATCCTCCGCATACTCAAATTTTTGCAAAAGAAGCGCCTTTTTGGAACGCAGTTCTTCCAAATCTTCTGTCAGCTCGGCAATGCGGACAGCCAGCGCTTTGTGACGCTTCACACGATATACTGGCAATTCCTTTTTCTCGGCAACCAACGCTTTGCGTTCCTTGCTCTTTTCCTTGATCTGCTGCACCAGACCGGCGTAACGTTCCAGTTCCGGCTTCCAGACGGCAAGAGATTTCTGAATATGCGATTTGCCGCTGCGAATATGCGAGAGCTGATAGCAGAAAACCAGAACACGGCTGCGCAGCTTCTCCAGCCCCTCCGCTATGGCCGGAACAGTACGGGCAACCAATGCAGCCAGCTTCTTGATTTCAGCTTTTAATTCACGCAGCAGCGCATTGTCCGCTCTGATCTGCCGATTCAGTTCACAGCGATCAGAGATAATCCCCTTGCGCTCCATGGCGCAGGCAGTTACGCCCTCATGGATGGTGGGAATCTCATCAATACCCCGCGCGGCGTTGCTTCGGTGGTCAATGCGTTCCTCCCGCCCGGCGCGTTCCAGATAGCGGTTTGACACTTCAGCCCACGCCGCCCGCCATGCAACAAGCTGTTCCTCGCTGTTCCAGCGTTCGGAGATGGGATTCTGTCTGCCGTAGCGGGTGCTTTTCGGATGCTTGTCCGCTCTGACAAGGCCGCGCGCTTCCGCTTCGGAGGGCGGCAGATATTCCTTTTTCTTTTTATCTACATAGTAGGGATACTGCTTCTCCCAGCCCTCAGCCTGTGCTGTCTTGAACTCTGCGGCGGTGAAGCCCCGTTCCTCGCCGTTTCTGACACAGAGGTATTCCTTCTCCGTCTTGTACTGCCAACGCCCCTGTTCGTCCAACGGGCGCACGGTCAGCAGAATATGAGCGTGGGGATTCTGCCCGTCCGTGTCATGAATGGCAGCATCAGCGCACATCCCATCCGATACGAACTGTTCTATGATAAACTCTTGCAGTAGCTCAATTTGCTCCTCACGGCTCAGCTCTATGGGCAGGGCAACGACAAATTCCCGTGCCAATCTGCTGTCCTTGGCCGTCTCCGTTTCCTCCACGGCGTTCCATAGCTTTTCACGATTCTGCCACTTCCGCGGAGCGTATTCCGGCAGAAATACTTCCTGCCAGACAAGCCCCTGCTTTTTTGTGTAGTCATGCTGTATCCCGTCGTAATCGTTATACAAGCGGGAACAGCTCAAATAAGCGGAAGCAGCCACGGCGGAGCGACCTGCGCCCCGGCTGACTACCTTCGCTTCCAGATGATAAATTGCCAAACGATCTCCTTTCTGCCAGCAGGGGGTCATTGAAACAGTGACCCCTGCACAGCTTTTCCATGCAAAGGGTCTAATCTCAATTTAGACCCTTTGCGCTCTTGTTTCAGACACCTGCCACTGAGCAAGGGTGTGCGTTGAACTCACACTCTTTGCGTCCTCGCTCGAAGATGGGGTAACGAACCGTGACACCATCGTTCTGCGCTCTGGCTTTTTGTTTCTTTTTCGCAAAAAGAATAGGGTGTCGCCTCAAGCGATGCCCTATCTGCGGCAAAGCTGCCTGAACATATCCGAAGGATTGTTCTTGGCTGAGTTTGGAGCAGGCAGGCGGCAGGTGGGTTACGAATCGTAACCCACCGCACAAGCACGTCTGTGGTTGTGTTTTGCCGTCTGCGCAGACGATGACAACAGCACCCGCAAGTGCTGTTGCATTGTCTGGAGGCTTCCGCAGAAGCCGCATCTGCCTCGCAGAGCGCACGGCTTGCCAACGGCAAGTACCACCGCCGCAAAAGGGCTCCCACAAAGTCGTTGACTTTGTGGGAAAAGGAGGCACAACGGAATGGATGAGCCCTGCCGCTCGCGGCGGGGCGAAGGATATGGAGTTTGTGCCGACGCGGTGGTGAGTAAGTGCGCCCTTCGGGAGAAAAAAGAGGAAGGCCCCCGGTTTCCCGGAGACCTCCCAGCGGATTCAATTGTGCTGCGACAGCTTCTGCATCAGGTAATCCTCCAGTGCAGACAACTCCATTGCCCGCACCTCCGGCAGCACCTTCTCCAAGATCGCACCCTCCTGAATGAGCCTGCGGGTACGGGCTTTTCGCTCCTTGACCCGATTCCGTGCCTGCGCTTCCTCCAAACGGTGCTGCGCCTGAATCAATTTTTTCTCTGCATCTGTCATGTGAAAAATCCCCCTTTTCTTCGTTTCTGCCAGACGATCTCGTACCCCAGCGCATCGGCAAGCTGGACGGCCTCGACATAGCGCAGGGATTCCCGCTGGAGCTTATTGGACAGGTTGGAAACGCTGCCAGACCAACCGTGTTCGTCCCGTAGCAGATCGACCACCTCCTGCATGGTCATTCCCTGACGGACGATGTACGACTTGATCTCATTTCTCAGATTGGATTTCATCAACTTTTTACCTCCATATTTTCGTGATATTGGTTTTTGAGTAAGTGAACTGTGTACGCTTTGCGGTGAAAAATCTGCCGTTCCGCAAATCCACTCAGATTTCCGCCCGTGATGCCCTGTTCATAACAACACCCTATCGGCTTCGCTGTTCTGCGTGAGGTCATGCGGAACGGTGGGATATACCACATTCCGGTGCATCGGCTTCACGCTCCGGTAAATCACCGGATGGTGCAGTGCGTTCAATCTGCGGCAAAAATCTTCACGGATTTCACAAGGATTGTTTTTGGGACTGCAAAACTGAGCCGCCGGTGTACGGCTCGGTACGGCATAGACGGCTTGTGTACGCTTGTGTACGCTTCTGTACGCCGGTTTTGCGTACCAGCCGTCGGTTCAGCGGCAGATTTTACACGCTGCCGTGAAATACTCCACG